>OFDA01000014.1_pt1 | contig 252922 bp, 210 predicted proteins | sample 1520921 | NCBI WGS metagenome assembly OFDA01 (sample SAMEA2699028, study PRJEB24076) | metagenome
CCCCCCCCGAGAATTTAATCCCACATAAAGCCACAATAAACCATGTTATACATTCCACAAACCAACATTCACCCTCGAGTAGAAGAAGAAGTATTTCCACTTCTATGATATTCATCACCTACTGTTCATCGGGCGCAAATGTTACATAATTATGTTGTTCCACAGCACCTAATCACCACGTCAGACAACTTTGCGCATCATAAAGAGTGGAGCCAATCGTTCCTCCCTGGGCAATCCAGAAATGTAAGACGACAGATATATGCCACCCCCTAAGATTCAACTTACCCCCGTTCCCGCCTCTTGGCGGAAACTTCTAATAGCCCCATAGCACGCAATCCGCCCCCGAAACTATACTTCCGGGGGCGGATTTTTAAGAAAAATTGAGCCGGGATACAAAAACAGATTTACATACAGTCCGCAGACAATACGCCATACAGCATACTATTTACACTATTCTGCACCCTATATATTTACCAGTAAATATTCCTAAAATAATCTATACCCAATACAATAATTTCAAGATATTTACTTGGTGGTCAGCGCAGGCTTGACCTCCTTCACGATTGCCTCAAGCATCTTCAGATTGAAATCCACACCCAACTGGTTCGGAACAGGCAACAGCACAGTATCTGCCGCCTGCACCGCCTCATCACGAGCGAGCTCTTCGGCAATATCCGCCGGATCACCAATATAGCTACGACCAAAACGAGAGAAACTATTATCGATAATGCCGGTGTAATCCTGCGAGTCCTCCGAAGCGCGGCGACCAAAGTAGCGCGCCGAGGTCCCATCAATAATGGGCAGCACCGAACGGGACACCGAAACACGCGGAACACCCGAATTGCCCGCCTTCACCCACTCGGAACGGAAGAGGCGAATCTGCTGCGCCTGTTGCTGATCGAACGGAATACCCTTATCTTCCAGCATCAGGGTCGAGGATATCAGATTCAGACCCTTCTGCGCGGTCCACACGGCCGTGCCATCGGTGCCCGCACCCCACCAGATACGCTCACGCAGACCCGGCGACTGCGGCTGAACAGGGACAAACTTGCCCGCCACGCGAGCACTGGGCGCCATACCCTCACCGGTGATTGCCTTGAGGAAAATGTCAAGGTGGCGGCGCACCATATCACCCTCATCTTCGCCCTCTGCAGGGTAGTAGCCGAAGCTCTCGAAACCGCGGATAACGGATTCGGGCGAGCCACGAGAGACACCCAGCTGCAGTCGACCCGCCGCGATGAGATCAGCCGTGGCGGCAAGTTCAGCCATGTAGAGCGGGTTTTCGTAGCGCATGTCTGGGTTGCAGCACTGGCCCTTCATCGTCGGGTGACGGGTCAGTCATCCTCGTCTTCGAGGTCCTCTAGCACTTCGAACGGAGACTCGACGTCGCCGCGCCAGGCCTCCAGGCCCTCGCGCACCGCGAGCACCGCCACGACCAGCGCCGCAACCGAGTCAGCCCACCACCAGCCGAACAGGCTGTCGAGGACGAGGCCGATGAACACTACACCGGAGAGGTAGATACACAGGATGAGCTGCTTGGCGTCGGCCATCACGCTCTTGGAGCCCAGCTCCCGCCCGGTGCGGACCTCAATCCACGCCAGCAGAGGCATGACGACCAGGCTCAGCGCGGTGATACCGAGACCCAGCGGGCTGTGGTCGGGGCCTTCCTGGCCGACCAGGGCCAGCACCGCGTCAATCGAGACGTAGGCCGCCAGCGCGAAGAACGCGATGCCGATGGCCTTGACGGTGACCGTTTCCCACCGCTCAGGGTCCTTGCGGGTGAACTGCCAGGTGATGGCCACGGCCGAGAGTACCTCGACAACCGAGTCGAGCCCGAAGCCGATGAGCGCCGCGGACGAGGCGAGGACGCCCGCCAAGACTGCGACGATCGCCTCGATTACGTTGTACGTGATCGTGAAGCCGACAATGAAGCGGACGCGCCGGTGCAGCATCGCGCGGCGCGCGGTGGTCAGGGTCTCGCTCATGCTCCCGCCGCCGTTCCACAGCAGCCCGACACCGAGCATGCCGGGTCGATGCACGGCGCGGCCTCGTCCACCGCGAGCGTGACGTCGATCAGGGACGTCAGTGCCGCGGCGAGGTGCGGGTCGGCGATCTCGTAGCGCGTCTGGCGGCCCTCGGGCTCGGCGACGACGATTCCGCAATCGCGCAGGCAGGTCAGGTGGTTGGACACGTTCGAACGGGTCAGCTCCAGCTCGCGCGAGAGCACGGCTGGGTAGCTCGGGCCGCCGAGGAGGGTCATCAGAATCCGGGAACGCGTCGGGTCGGCCATGGCGCGGCCGAGCCGGTTCATGACGTCGAGGCGTGAAGCAATAGTCAGCATACGATGACTATACAGTGCTAACTGACCAATCGTCCACTTGTGCGGGCTGCCGCACGTGCTCCGCACCCTTGCCCTCGGGAGGCGGTGCGCGAACTAGTACTCAAGAGCTTCCTGCACTGTAGCGACGAGCACGCGGGCGCAGCATCGGCTGACGAAAATGCCACTGAGGTACATGCGGCAGAAGCGCAGGGCTAGGCGTGCGCATTTGGTCCCTACACCCCTCCCTGCTTGATCCGCGCGCCTCACCCGCCCGGAGCACCCATACCACCACAAAATGCTGGCAAAAATATAGCCGAAAAAGGGCGCAAAAAAGCCCGGCGGCACGAACACATCGCCCCACCGGGCCCTTCTATTTGACAGCTAAAACTGCAACTAAAACAACAGGAACAAACTGCCCTAGGAACGCTTCACCAGCGGAACCCACAGCTCCATACGGTAATCAGCCGCCTGCATATCGCCGCGACCGTACACCTCAAGACCACCCACCGGGCGGTACTGCGGATTCTTCGCGAAGAACGTCTCCTCAAAGCTCGCAAAGCCAGCCGGAATGGACTCCGAAATCGGGCCCGTCACCTCAACCACCGCATATGTGCTCGCAGGTAGTTCCAGCACGCCCAGACCAAGCTTCGCCGCGCTCGCAGGCTCCGACACCAGGAAGCCCGCCGTGTAGCGGACCTGACCCTTCGGGTTCGGCTGAGTGCACACGCCCAGGTACTGGGTCACGTTCAGAACATCCAGCATCGCCGGGGACGCCTTCTGATTCAACTCATCCCACAGCGGGGAGAAGTCATCATCCAGCGAAAACACCTGCGAAACACCGGCGACAACCATCGCCGGGTGCTCTTCAATGCGAGGTTCGGAAATCTGAACCGCACCGCCCTTAGCGGCTGCCATTAGGCGTTCGCCTCAGCTGCTTCGCGGTCCACCGAGCACTCGGGCACGCAGTGGCGCTTCGCGTCATCAGCTGCGCACTCGGGGCAGAGCAGAACCAGCTCACGGCAGTTCTCGTTAGAGCAGTTCTCGAACTTGTTCGAGGGGGCGCCGCACTGTTCGCACTTGCCGATGGTGACGGTGTCCGGGGTGAACTCCATGTGCATGCGCTTGTCGAAGACGTAGAGCGAGCCTTCCCACAGTTCCTTATCGCCGTACTTCTCGCCGTAACGCACGATACCGCCGTCAATCTGGTAAATCTCCTTGAAACCGCGGTTCTTCATGAGCGCGGAGAGAATCTCGCAGCGAATACCGCCGGTGCAGTAGGTGACGACCGGCTTGTCCTTAATATCGTTATACTTGCCGGACTCAATCTCGCGGATAAAGTCGTGGGTGGTGCGCACATCGGGAACGATAGCGTTCTTGAACTTGCCGATCTTCGCCTCGAATGCGTTACGGCCGTCGAAGAAGACCACTTCGTCGCCGCGCTCTTCAACAAGCTTGTTGACCTCTTCAGGCTTCAGGTGCACACCGCCGCCAACGACACCGTTCTCGTCTACCTGTAGCTCGTCGGGAGCACCGAAAGCCACAATCTCGTCGCGTGCCTTCACGGACAGGCGGGGGAAGTCCTCCGCGCCACCCTCGGACCACTTGAACTCCATGTTCTTGAAGCCGGGGTACTTGCGGGTTTCCTTGGTGTACGCCTTGACCGCGTTGATTTCGCCGCCGAGGGTGCCGTTAATACCGTGCTTGGAAATGAGGATGCGCCCGCGCAGGCCGAGCTTCTCACAGAGGGCACGCTGCCAGAGCATGACCGCCTGCGGGTCGGCGATGGGGGCGAACTGGTAATACAGAATAATCTTATTTTGAGCCACGGAACCATTTTAACGTGCGATACCCCCAATATATGCAGAATCCTTGATGCGTGCGAACCATCGGAGCAGAAATACGCCCAATCTTTCCGGACGCACCCTCCAAGGAGGGGCCGGCCCGTAACAAACGGGGGAGCTCACGCGCGACCCGAGACCTACAATTGAAGCCATGCCCCAGCACGCAGCTCACCACCCCGCAGACCCCCAAGCCTCGAACGCAGACCAGTCGAGCTCACCGGCGGCACCCGGCGCGCCCCGCCGCTTCGGTGACCTTCCGAGCACCACCCAGCATGCCCTGGGTGCGCTCCTTCCCGAGCTGTCGCCCGCCTCCGCTCTACCCGAGCAGATCACCCACGTGCACACCATTCCGGCCCGCGAGGCGGAGCATGCCCCCTGGCCCGAGTGGATGCATCCGCGTGTGGTGGAGGCCTTCGAATCGCTCGGCATTGCGGAGCCCTACGCCCACCAGGTGCAGGCGGCAGACGCCGCCCATGCGGGTCTTGATGCGGCGCTGGCGGCGAGTGCGGCGCGCTACGGCTGGAGGAGCGGGCACCCCGCGGCTGCGCCCGATGGTCAGCCGTCCGCGCTGGGTCGCGCACACGCGGAGAGGACCGGTAACGGTGGGCACGTCATCGTCGCCACGGGAACGGCATCGGGCAAGACCCTGAGCTATCTGATGCCCACGCTGGATGCCGTTTACCGCGCTTCATGCGGCGAATCGGTGAGCTCAACTTCCGTGTATTCGGGGGCAGAAAACCTCAATAATAGAGCGAACATTCTCTACATTTCACCGGCGAAGGCGCTCTCCGCCGACCAGCTCACCGCCCTCACCTCCTACAATCTTCCCGGGCTTTACCCGGCCAGCTACGACGGGGACACCCCCGCCGGAGAACGCCGCTGGATTCGCGAGCACGCCAACTTCATCCTCACCACCCCGGACATGCTCAACTACTCCATTCTGAGCAACCACCGGCAGTGGGCCTCCTTCCTGCGCGGACTGCGCTACGTGGTGCTCGACGAAGCCCACAGCTACCGCGGCGTTTTCGGCGCGCACATCGCCAACCTGCTACGCCGCCTGCGCCGCGTCTGCGCGCTCTACCGCACCGTGCCCGTGTTCTACGGCGCCTCCGCGACCAGCTCCAACCCAGTCGAGTCTTTCTCCAAGCTCATTGGCGTGCCGCAGCGAGCGATCACCGCCATTACCGAATCCACGGCAGCCCGCGGCGAAACCACCGTCGCGCTCTGGGAGCCCGAATTCATGCCGCCCAAGGCGCACGATCAGCTCGCCAAGGGTGCCCGCAGCACCCAGCAGCAGGCGGTCCAGTCGAAGGCAGAGCAGGAGGCGCCGCGCCGCGTCTCCCCCGTGGAGCAGGGCGCGCAAATGCTCACCGACCTGGTACTTTCCCGAACCCGCTCCCTGGTTTTTGCCGGTTCGCGCCGCAGCGTAGAAATCCTCTCGCAGAAGACCCAACGCTACCTCGACGAGGTTGAGCCCGGTCTCGCTCACCGCGTCGCTGCATACCGGGCCGGATACACCCCCGAAGAGCGCCGCGAGCTCGAACGCAGGCTCCGCAACGGCGAGCTGCTGGGCTTGGCCAGCACCTCCGCGCTGGAGCTGGGCATTGACATCTCCGGGCTGGATGCGGTCATCGTGGCCGGTTGGCCGGGCACCCGTGCGTCCTTTACCCAGCGCATCGGCAGGGCCGGGCGCGGTGGCCAGGATGCGCTCGCCGTGCTCATCGCCGACGATAACCCGCTCGATACCTACCTGGTGCATCACCCTGAGGCGATTTTTGGGCAGGACGTCGAAGCCACCGTTTTCGACCCAACCAACCCTTATGTACTCTCCCCTCAGCTCTGCGCGGCCGCCCAAGAGGCTCCCATCCGCGTTGAGGAGCTGAACCTTTTCGGCCCGCACACCGAGGTGCTCCTGGACCGCCTGGTGCAGCAGGGATACCTACGCCGCCGCGCCGACGGCTGGTACTGGACGCACGCCGAATCCGCCGCCGACCTGGTCGATATCCGCGGAACCGGTGGCGGACCCTACCAGCTCATCGACGCCGAAGACGGCACCCTGGTTGGCACCATGGACGCCGCGCACGCCATGAGCCAGGGTCACCCCGGGGCGGTATATATTCACCAGAACGTGCTTTACGTGGTCGATTCCCTCAGCGAGGACGAACGCGTGATTCTGCTCAACCGCGCTACCCCCGACTTCTACACGCGGGCTATCGAAACCACCGAGGTGCGAGTGCTCGCCGAACGGGCGCGCGTACGCTTCGAGGATGCCCGCGACGCGAGCCCCGACGGAAGTTCCGACACCGTTCTCACGATGCACCGCGGCCAGGTTCAGGTCACCAATCAGGTGACCGGCTACAAACGTTTCTCGGTCTACGGCGGCGAGCACCTGGGCAACGAGCCGATGCCCATGCCCCCGGAGGTGCTCATCACCGAAGCCGTCTGGTTTACATTCGAGCCCAGCTACCTCTTCGGGGCCGGAGTGACCGAAGAGGACGGCCCAGGCACCCTGCACGCCGCCGAGCACGCCGCCATCGGGCTACTGCCGCTCATCGCGACCAGCGACCGTTGGGATTTGGGCGGGCTCTCCACGCTGCTTCACGTCGATACCGGTCAGCCCACAATCTTCGTGTACGATGCCACGCCGGGCGGTGCGGGTATTAGCGAGCGCGGCTTCAACGCGGTTCGGCGATGGCTGAACGCCACCCTCGAGGCCATTGAGAGCTGCGGATGCGACAACGGGTGCCCTTCCTGCGTGCACTCGCCCAAGTGCGGCAACCGCAACGAGCCTCTCAGCAAGGCTGGCGCAATGGCCCTACTGAGGGCCATGCTGAAGAGCATCGACGGAAGCGCCGATACGGACGGAGGGGCGGGTTCGGAATAACCGTCGAGGTCTAGAAGCCGTCGGAGGTTAGACCTCCGAAGCTCAATCCGCCGGAGGCGCTTCCTCCACCGGTATCTCCTCGGGAGGGTCCTCGGCCTCGGGGACTTCCGGGGCGTGCTCCCCCAGCGGATGCGCAGCCCCGGCCCGGGCTCGCACTCTCGCCGGACCCAGCGCGCTCATCGGGCCGCTGACCGGCACGGCGACCGTCACCTCCACGGTCTCGGGCCGATCCGGGAAGGTGCAGGCCTCCAGCCGGGCACCATTCCTGGCGGCCCATTCTTCGGCCACCTTGCAGGGGTCCCCGGGGGCAAGGCCTCGGTAGGCGTCCGCCGCGGCCAGGGCGCTGAGGTCGGCCGCGGAGGAGGCTCGCCGATTGGCGGAAACCACCCCGATGAGTCCAGCCACCGTCACCGTCATGATCAGCAGAATGGCCACGATGCCCAGCGCGAGAACGGTACCGCTGCCCTCCTCCCGGGACCCCGCGGATGCTGGATTACCCACCCTAGCCGGGTCCGCCAGAATCGGCCCGATGCCCTCCCAGTTCTTCCGTTTCATCGACGCCTCCTTCCTGTCGGGCGTGAGCCTCAGCTCTAAGGGTCCATCCCGTCGTGGAGCCGATAACACCGGGAGCGGGGCGGGTTACCACGACCTGCACCTGCGGTCCCTCACCTGACTCCCCGTTTGTAGCGTTCACTTGCACGCTCTGCGCCGGGTCTATACGTTTGACGACCGCACGAATCTCGGCCTCCGAGTCACCCCGGGCGGCTGCACGGGCCGCCGCCCGGGCCGATTCTTCCAGCTTCACCTGTGCGACGCCGGTGGAGGCCGCACCCAGGCAGAGGGCGAGCACCGCGGTCACGGCGGGCAGGGCCACCGCAAACTCGGCGGTTACGGCCCCCAGCTCCCCGGGCTGAAGATTGGAGCGTCGAGGCCCACCCACAACGGCACCTAAAATGACACGAATGGTCATTCTTTATTCATCCTCTCTGGGTTGAATTTCCACGGGTTACCACAAAGCAGAACCGGATCCATCTCAACCTTTAGCCACCCTAGAGCAAGCCCGTATTTCCCGCAATCGAGAGGGCGTTACGCACGATATCAACAAGCATGGAACGCACCTCATCCGATTTGAGGATGACCACCAGCAGACCCGCAAAGCCGACCGCCGCGAGCATAACGATTCCATACTCTGCGGTGGACGCGCCCTCCTCCGCATCACCGGCAGGGGCGTAGCACTCAGCTTCATGCGCATCGCTTTCCGAGGCCCCGGAATCGGCGAATGACTCAATCGGTTCGTCCCCGCGCTGGAGCCCGTTGCAGACGGTCAAATCGGCGACCACAGCCCCATCTCCCGTAGCGAGCGCACCGCCCTCTTCTTCCTCCTCATTCAGCGCACACCCCAGCGCGCAGCAGGTGGGGCCGCAGGTGTCCAATGTGCATCCTTCGGCCAGGGCACGAGCAATACTCAAGGCACGCTCTTCACTCTGAGCCAGCTCCCTCGGGAGCCCCATCGGAGCCTCACCCGAGGCGTCGGGCAGAGTAAACTTGGGCGCCTTTGCATCAGGCAATTCCTCTCCGTCGAAGAGATCCGCACATTCCTCGCGCAATTGTTTGAGGGTCGTGGCGATGGCAACCGAGAGCGGCACGGGCCCGAGAATGGTCTGGGCTGCCTCCGCTTCGTAGCGGTTTACTTCGTCCTCTCCACGGCCTTCGGAGAAGATGGAGGCGGGGGTGGAGCAGGTGGGGGTCAGGATATTCGTCATTGGTCTTCCTTTCTCACAATGTTTTATTGGGGTACACGCCGAGCGGTTCGTTCAGCGTCGGGCGTGAGGGTACGGGGTTGTTCCCGCGATGCCTACCCGGTGAGGGTCGGCAGGAGCGAAATGAGGATGGGCACAATGCCCAGACAGATGAATGCCGGTAGGGAGCAGAGCCCGAGGGGCACCACCAGGGCTACCGAGAGCTTGCCCGCGGCCCGCTCAGCGGCGCGACGCTCACTCAGGCGTTGCGCATCGGCGAGGGCTCGGAGCAGAGGTGCACTCGGGCTACCGGCGGTGTAGGCCGGGGCAAGTGCATCCCTCAGCTGGCCCCAACTCCCCGAGGCGGTTCCGGCCCAGGCTGCTTCCCAGGTGGCTCCCACCTGTATGCGGCGGCATATCTGCCGCAGGTGCCCGCTGTTCAGGGCCTCAGCGAGAGCCATCAGGGCCGCGAGGGGCGAGAGCCCGGCACGCAGCTGTGCGGCAAGCAGTTCCAGCATGAGAGCCGTGTCCACTCCGGGCGGGGCGCAGGCTTCCGCACGTTTTACGGATCTGGAGCCACGGCGCCGAGCCCTGGGCCCGGTCGGTTCCCGTGCAAGGTGCCCACCGAGTCGGACGGGTTGATCAGTCGGGAAGCCTCTACCCTCGCTTTCTTCCTCAGCCCGCCGCACCAGCCGAGCCGTCCATCTTCGCCCCATCAAGGCCAGGGCGAGTCCGAGCAAGCCCGCGAGGGCACCGGCCACCGAGCCGGTGAGCACGCCCAGCGGGTCGCTACCCATCAACATTCCCAGCCCCAGCCCGATGAGCGGTAGCCACGAGAGGATTCGGCCGGTAGCGCGGGGAGCTGCCAGCGCGCTCTGCCGCCCCAGGAACGCATCAATACGTTCCTCGGCGTGCTCGGCGGCCCGCTCCAGGCTGGTGGCTAGAGGCGCTCCGGCATTTTCGCTCATGCGCAGGCTGAGGGACAGGTCACGCATGCGTTCCCGACTATGGGGTTGCAGGCGGTGTTCCCCTTCATCAAGAGCCTGTTGGCATGCCAAATGCGGCGATAATCCCCAGGCCGCGGTGGTCTCCAGAGCCCGCATAAACCGGCGGATGTCCTCGCTAGTCCGTTCGTATTCCTCGGGGTACGAGAGCGATTGCACCGCCTCGTTCAGGCTCATTCCGGATTGCAGGTTTAAGGCCAGGGAACGCAACACGAGCGGCCAGACGCACATCTCGTCGGCATCCGCCGCGCCGGAACGGCGATTCTCCCAACGCTCCCGCAGGTTCAGCACGGGAGTTCGTGCAGCTCTCATACCTTCCCCCTATCCCAGGTTCCCCTGTTTTCGGCGAGCGGGGAGAGGGTTGCCCCTCGATCGGGTGCCGAGTTGATGGGAACCCTCCGCACCCGCAGCTGCTCTTCGGTCCCCTCGACGTGCAGGCTATACACGCCCTCGATGCGGCGGCGACCACCCTTCTGCTCGAGATGGATAATGCGTTCAAAAGCCGTCACCGTATGCAGAGCGACCGTTCTATAATCCAGGCCCGCGAGCGCACCCAGAGCGATCAGTCGGCGAGGTACCGCCTCGGCGCTATTGGCGTGCAGTGTGGTCCCCGCACCGCGGTGGCCGGTGTTCATGGCGGTCAGCAGATGCACCACCTCCGCCCCGCGGCACTCCCCCACCACCAGGCGATCCGGACCCATGCGCAGGGCCTGCACAATGAGTTCGCCCAAGCCAATAGCACCCGCACCTTCTGAGTTAGCGGCTCGGGTTCTGAGAGCCACGACCTGCTCGTGTTCGGGGGCGAGCTCCGGGGTGTCCTCCAGAATGACGACGCGCTCGGCCGGTTCGCACAGCCCCAGCAGGGCGTTGAGGAGGGTTGTCTTGCCGGTTCCCGTACCGCCGCTGATAACGAATCCGCGGCGTTCAGCCACCATGCGGCGCAGATAGTCGGCGGTTGCCGAATCACACAATCCAGCGCTGACGAGGTGATTTAGGCTGGGGCGCTCCTTTGCCGGCAATCGGATGGACAGGCGGGTGCGCTCGCTCAGGGGCGGAATGATGGCATGGATGCGCCGACCCAGCTCGTCGCTGACATCGGTCGCCGGATGCGCGGTGTCCAGCTGCCCGCCGCGGCGGCGAATGAGGCGCTCGGCCAGGGCACGCACCCGTTGCTCGTTGCCGAGGCTCAGGGCGACGGGGCGAACCTCACCGCCGATACCCACCCAAATATCGCAGGGCGAGTTCACGTAGATATCGGTGATGGCGGCACCGTGGTTTTCTCCGGCTTCGAGGAGCAGGTCGAGTGCGCCGAATCCGTAGAGCTCAGAGCCCAGGTAGCGCAGGGCGAGCTCCCGGTCGACGGGTACGTGTTCGACGCTGGGGTAGCTCCACGGGGCAGCACCCCGTTCGGCGGCACGCAGACCAGAGGGATGTGCTGTGAGAGCACCCGGTAGCTTCCCCGGCGTTCTCAGCAGAGAGAGGGGACGTGAGAGAGCCCGGGGCATGAAGCGGGACAGGATTCCCGGAATTCCCCGGGGCACGCTCGTGAATGTGCCGGGCGGCGAGGCTCCGTCTACCTCAGTGATAACCTCCTCCACGACTTCCTCGAGGAAGGGCCGCAACGGCGACTGGGAGAAGGGTTGTATGAAGGAGCGCTTGTCAAAAGTCGCGGCCCCATCGAGCGCGAGGGCGCTTAATTTCGCAGAACGCAGGATGCGTTCCCTCGCCTGCACGGCGATGGCGCGGGCGCGGTAGTCTTCGGGAATAATCAGCGCGGGGACAGAAGAGCTCGCCCCGGGAGACACCGCTATAGGCGGCGTAAGGGTAGCCTGGGGGTTCTGCGGCTGGTCGGTGGTCTTCATGGCCTCATCACACCACGTGAGGAGAGCCCCAAAATATAGAACAATCATTCTGTGGATAACTTCGGCATAAACCCACAAAATCCGTTATCCACAGGGCGTTTTTACCTCTTTTCAGTCGCTCAGCCCCCGTTCCAGCAGTTTTATGACGAAACATAAAAACCGCAACGACCCAAGACTCACCCGCTTCAAGACCTGCCCAGCCCCGCACAGCACCTCCGTCTCACACGAGCCCCCAGCCACTCCTACTATCCACAGGCTCAACGCCCCATCACGGCCCGCACCCGGTCGTCACTGATAATGGAACTATGTACATCCTCCTCAGCCCCGCCACCGGCACGGACATCACAGCCCGCACCGGCACCGCGCATCAACCCGTCACCGCCCGCATCGCGGCGAGCGCACCCGCGCGCGGCCGGACGGAGAACCCGGTGACGTCCTGGGGAGCTTTCCACTACGAAGACCCAACCGCCGAGCAGCTGGCTGATCCCTCCTTCATTCCGCAGATTCTGCGCGCAGACCGGGTCAGCGCCGCGAACCTGGCGGCCTACGTGCGCGAGGTGGAGCGGAAGGCCGAGCAATCTTCGAATCGCCGACCGCCACGTTGGATCTGGGCCGATACCCGCCACATCGCACCCCTGCTCTTGCGGCGCGGAGTGCGCGTACACCAGTGCTACGATCTGCGGCTCGTGCAGCGTATTCTGCGGACTGCGGCCACGCATCCCAGCCACTTCGTCAGCTATGAACCCGAGCTGGACCTCTCGGAACTCACCGAGGCGCTCGAACCCCAGGGGTACCTGCCGGTGGCCCGCCAAATTCAGGGGCAGGAGGAACTATTCGGCGTGGATTTCCTGAGCGGTACCGCTCAGAAGAGCACGAATTCAGCCGGTGCGCCCGCAAAGAATCCCGCGCAGGCCTCCGGAACCCCCGATTTTCTGGAGCCGGCACCCCACGAGCCCTTCGAGGCGCAGCTTTCGGCTGGCCCCGTCCGTCTTCTGCCGGAGCACCCCGTCGTGCGCGCCCTCATGGGCGAATGGCTGGCCCAGGCGCGGGCCGTCAGCTCCTCGAAGCATCCCGAACGCCTACGGCTGCTGACGGCGGCCGAATCGGCGGGTGCCCTCGTCGCGGCCGAAATCGGGTACTACGGCATCCCCTTTAACGTGAGGGCCCACCACGAACACCTGCAAGAACTACTGGGGCCCCGGCCCGAGCCCGGCCAACGCCCGCAAAAGATGCAGGAGCTGGCCGAAGAGATCCAGCGCATGCTGTTCATGCCCGCGCTTAACCCCGACTCGCCGCAGGAGCTTCTGCACGCCCTGCAGTCGGCGGGCGCCTCGGTGACCTCGACCCGCTCCTGGGAACTCAAGAGCTGGGCGAAGGCCGTGCCCTCGCAACGGCAGAAACGGCAGGCCCTCATCGAACCGATTCTGCGCTATAAGAAGCTGTACCGAATCTGGACCGCCAACGGCTGGACCTGGTCCGACACCTGGGTTTCTGAGGGCGCATTCCGCCCGCACCTCGAAGTGGGCGGGGCCGCCACCGGGCGCTGGGGTGCTTCGGGCGGCGGTGCTCTGCAGCTTCCCGCCGAGATTCGGCAGGCGATTCAGGCCCCCGAGGGGCAGATTCTGACGGTGACGGACGGCTCGCAGATTGAGCCGCGTATCCTGGCGGCCCTCAGCCGGGATGAAGCGCTCGCCTCGGCCGGACGCGGCGCCGACCTGTACGCCGGCATCGCGGAGTTAGCACGTCTTAAGGGTGTGGGGTTGACGGAGCGCGCCCACGCCAAGGTCGGCATGCTCGCCATCATGTACGGCGGCCGTAGCGGTGAGATTGGAGCACTATTGCCGCATGTGGCGGCGCTTTTTCCGCAGGCAATGGAGTTCACGGAGCGGGCGGCACGCATCGGGGAGGCGGGCGGCCAGGTGACGACTTTTCTGGGGCGCACCTCGCCGCCGGTGAGCGATCGTTTTCGCGAGGTTGTGGCGGATCGTTCCTCGCCGGCGGCCGAATCGCGTGCGGTGTCGACCGCGCGCGCTCACGGCCGCATGACCCGCAACTTTATTGTTCAGGGCACCGCCGCGGAGTGGGCGCTGTGTTGGATGGGTTCGGTACGCACCCGCCTGTTGACGGAGACGATTTTCGGCATGCCCATGCGCACCCGCATCGTTTATTTTCTGCATGATGAGCTGCTGCTGTGCGGCCCGGAACTAGAAGCCGAGCGCGTGGCCCGCATCGTGCGCGAATGTGCGGCGGAGGCGGCGCGCCTGCTTTTCGGCAGGGTTCCGGTGGATTTTCCCGTGTCGGTGCACCACGTGCACGATTACTCCGAAGGTAAATAACCCGCGGCGAACCATTCGGGTCGCCGCGGGCCTATAGCACGTTCATTCGAGCGAGGGTACGCCAAATCCGGCCGACCGAGGGCCAACTACCCGGCGGATTCTAGGGCTTGTACCCGGGTGCCGGGCGTAAATCCTTACGGTTCCAGGGCACGGTCCAGCCGAGCGAGTCGAAGATGCGGTCCAGCAGAATTGCGGTGAATCCCCAGACGGTGAATTCTTCGCCGCCGGGCATACGCACCTCAAAGGCGGGGGTGCGGTGCGAGGTGCGCCCACGCTTGACGTAGGCGGTGTGCCGGTTGGCTGGGTTCAGCAGATCGCGCACCGGAACCCGCGCGATGAGGGCCGATTCGTTACGGTCGACCACACTGACGGGCACGGGGCTGTTCCACCAGCCGATGACGGGGGTGACCATGAAGTCGCTGATGGGTAGCGGCAAGGTGCGTAGCTGCCCGAGCACCTGCACGCCGGCGGGGTCGAGTCCGGTTTCTTCGACCGCCTCGCGCAGCGCGGCGATGTGCGCGACCGGTTCGCCCGTGGATTCGGCGAGCGCGTAGTCTTCGAGGTCGATTTTTCCGCCGGGGAATGCGGGCTGCCCGGCGTGCGCGCGCAGTGTTGCGGCGCGCACGAGCAGAAGCACGTCCAGGTCGGCGCCCACGTTCTCGGGGCAGCCGTCAAATTCGCCGGTGGAGGGCGAATTATCGAGCACGCCGAAGAGAATCAGCACGGCGGCCTCCTTGCTGAGGGGGCTGGCGGGGGCGCTGCGTAGCAGGGCTTGGATGTCGAATTCCACGCCGCCTTCTGCCAACGCTGTTAGGGCCTGCTGGGCGGGATGCTCCACATTCTGCTGGGGCGTGTTCTTGTTCATCTGTGTACCTCTCTTCTGCAGGGCTTGGCCTCGTGCACCCGCTCAGTGTGTTTAGTCCGGGGCGGCTATGTCTCGGCTCATTTTAGGTGTCGTTAGGCGCTAAGCGGGTACCCCTCGGCCTGCAGCTGGCGGCGGGTTGCGCCCTGCAGAAAGCGAAGGTGCAGGTCCTCGCGGCCGGGGGCCATTTCGTACTTCATGAGCTTGCGCGCCTTCTGCTCGTTGGTCTCGCCGATGCCGTAGGAGGGGCAGAGATTGGCGACCGGGCATACGCCACAGGCGGGCTTTTTGGCGTGGCAGATGCGGCGGCCGTGGTAGACCATGCGGTGCGAGAAGATGGTCCAGTCTTTGCGATCGATGAGCTCGGCGACGTCCTTTTCAACGGCTTCGGGGGCGTCTGCGGTGGTGAATCCCATGCGGCGGGCCAGGCGGCCAAAGTGGGTGTCGACGGTCAGTCCGGGCACGTCAAAGGCGTTTCCGAGCACGACGTTTGCGGTCTTGCGGCCGACTCCGGCGAGCTTGACGAGCTCTTCGAGGGTTGAGGGAACCTGCCCACCGTGCTCCTCGACCAGCTGACGCGAGAGGTTCACGATAGAGCGTGCCTTGGCGCGGTAGAAGCCGAGGGACTGAATATACGGTTCGACCTCTTCGTAGCGTGCGGAGGCGAGCATCGCGGCGTCAGGGTAGCGGGCAAAGAGCGCACCGGTCACGGAGTTGACGCGTACGTCGGTGGTTTGTGCCGAGAGCACGGTGGCGATGAGCAGTTCGAAGGGGTTGTCGAAGTCCAGTTCGGCGACGGCGTAGGGGTAGGTTTCGCCGAGGATGCGGTTAATCTTGCGGGCGCGGCGCACTGTGGCGAGGTGGCTTTCGGGTGCGCGAGCTTTGAGTCGGCGTGCGGCGGCCGCGGCTTTGAATTCGGGCACGAATCGAATTTGCAGGAGCGTTTCGGTATTCTCTGCCGCGGTGTCTTCTGCCGCTGTGTTTTGGGCGGGGGCATTCTGCGCGTCTGCGGCGGGCTGGGTGGCGTTCTCGGTCATAGCGCGAGGGTACCGGGCTTTGGGGTGTGGGCGATAGCGAGGGTCACCGTAGTTGATGCCTCCCCCTCCCCCGTTATTTTCTATATCCGTCAGTTTATATAACCCGTCATTTTCTGGGCAGTTCGCGTTGGCTCGCGCTGAGCGGGCGCTCGCTGTGCCACACTGGTTTTATGTCAGATACGATTTTTGTGCTTAACGGCCCGAACTTGAACCTGCTCGGGCAGCGTCGCCCCGAGGTGTACGGTTACACGACCCTGCATGATATTGAGCGTATGGTGCGTGAGCGTGCGGCGGCTCATGGTTTTGATGTTGAATTTATGCAGTCAAACCACGAGGGTGTTCTGGTGGACGAGATTCAGCGGGCCCGTACGCGCGGTGCCGCCATCATTATCAATCCGGCGGCGTACACGCATACGTCTGTGGCGTTGCACGATGCTCTGGAGGCGGCTGAGCTTCCAGTGGTTGAGGTGCATCTGTCGAACGTTCACCGCCGCGAGGAGTTCCGTCACCATTCCTTTGTGTCCCCGCAGGCTACCGCGGTGATTGCCGGTGCTGGCGCTTACGGTTACGTCATGGCGGTTGATTTCCTGGCGCAGCATCTTTCGGATTAGTCCCCGTCTGCTACTCGCCAAATACGGCTGAGGCGCCCGTCCCTTCGCGTGAAAGGGTGGGCGCCTCAGCCGTATTTGAGTCTGAAGGCCGGTCGGCCGCATCCCTGCTCGGGGTGGTCAAGTCACCACGTCCAGGCGGTTACTGCTTACGACAGGATCCCGTGGAGACCGCTGCGGTATTGTTACCGCCCTCGGCTAGGGCCTGTTTAAGGGTACTTGCGGTGATGGCGTAGCCGGTTTGTCCACTGGTGGCCTTGCCGAAAATTACGCCGACCACGGTACCGTTTTCGTCAAGGACGGGGCCGCCGGAGTTGCCGTGTTGCACGTCGGCAGCCAGCTGGTAGACCTGGCGCATGGCGTTGGCGCGGCCGGTTTCAGCGTCGATGGTCTGGGTGTTGCCGATGCCCTGCACGGTGGCGGGCAGTGCCTTGAACGGGCCACCCTTGGGGTAGCCCATGAAGGTCACGAGGCTACCTGCTGAGGCGTTCTTGCCGATGGTGAGTGGTTTCAGGGGAAGCGTCGGCACGCTGATGAACGCGAGGTCCTGTTCGCTGTCCATGTAGACCACGGTGCCGGGCCAGGTGCGGCCGCGGATATCCTGCACGACCGGAGAAGTCACGCCGGCGACCACGTGGGCGTTGGTGACGACCAGGCCGGTGTCGGCTATGAAGCCGGAGCCGGTGGAGGTGTACCCGCACTGCTCAGCAGCTCCCAGGATCTCCACGACGGAGGCGCTGGCGGCGTCAAGTGCATCAGACTCAACTCCCTCGGTCGGGGCGGAGGTTTCGGGGGCGATGAGCTGGCTGACTTCCGGAATGGACGTGGACGCGAGCACATTGTTGCGGACCGAGTCAATTTGGTCCTTGAGGGCCTCGGGGGTGCTGGTGACCATCCAGGTCAGGACTTTGGACTGGCTGAGTGCGGCGTTCAGCTGTGGGATGGGTACGGTGCGCATCGAGAGGGTCAACACGACCAGTACGAGAGCGCAGGCGAGGAGATTGAGCACGCCGCCGAAGAAGCGTTCAATGCTTTTAAGCGGGGTGATGTCGGTGACCCGCCGAATAGCGCGCCCGGCGACGATGCCCAGCCACTGTCCGATGGTCAGGCAGAGGATGAGTACACCGACCGCGGTGATGAGGCTCCACTGGCTTCCGACGGAGGCGACGGCCAGGGGTACGAGCCAGGCGGCGGCGCAGACTCCCAGGCCGAGGCCGAGGAAGGTACCGAGGGTTGTGAAGAAACCGCTACGAATTCCGGCGAGGAAGTAGAGCAGAAGAAGAATGGGGATGACGATATCAAGGGGGTTAATGTCAGTCATCTTGACGGGACCTCCTTGGTGGTGGGTAGAAATGGTCGGGGATGCACCCCCGCTATGCGGCCCGTCGGTGGGCACACCCAATGGCCCGATAGTAGGCTCATAAGCTGTGCTAAACCTTAGAATTTGCCGGGAATGAAAAACTTTTGTTGTAAAGCTCCGGGTTCTGAGTGCTTAAACCAAGATTTTAGGGTACGCTCTTATCAGTTGAATATGTCACACCCGCTTGATCCGTCTCACACTGCAATCGTGAGATACTTAACATAGGTTCAGGCTCACTCACTGAACATTACGGGCTTCGGCTCTTCACCTCATATCTAGGAGAACTTCATGGATCTCGAGATCCTCCGTCGCACCCCTCTTTTTGCGAACCTTGACGACGCAGCGTTTGCCCTGCTGACCGATGACATCCAGGAGATTGACCTCTCCCGTAACGCCGTCCTCTTCTACGAGGGTGACCAGGATGACCAGCTCTTTGCTGTGCTCTCCGGCAAGGTGAAGCTTGGTCGCACCGCCGCCGACGGCCGCGAAAACATGGTCGCGATTATGGGCCCCGGTGATGTGTTCGGCGAGATGGCTCTCTTCGATCCTTCGCCCCGTTCCACCAACGCTGTGGCTGTTTCCGAGACCCGCCTGGCTGCCATTAAGCACGAATCCTTCAAACGCGCTCAGCAGCTTGACCCCTCGATTTCCGACCAGGTCATCAAGACCTTGGCTCGCCGCCTGCGCCACGCTAATGAGGCGCTGGCCGACCTGGTCTTCTCCGACGTCCCCGGCCGCCTCGCTAAGGCCCTGCTGGATCTGGCTGACCGCTTCGGCCGCCCCGCAACCGACGGCGTACTCGTGGCCCACGAGCTGACTCAGGAAGAGCTGGCACAGCTGGTTGGCGCATCCCGTGAGACCGTGAACAAGGCTCTGGCTGAGTTTGTTTCCCGCGGCTGGATTCGCTTGGAAGCACGCGCCGTGGTCATCCTTGACCTGCCCCGTCTGCGCCAGCGTTCCCGCTAGGCTATAGCGGCGCGTCCGCTTTCGTTCTTCGGCTTTGCGGTGTTTCGTTCCGGCCCTACCAGGCAGGATAAGCACCGCAACGTCACGCTTTTGAATACGGCAGGAGTTGCCTCCTTTGCATGGGGAGGCGGCTCCTGCCGTTATTTATACGTGTTTAGCCACATGGCGGGGCGGGGTGCCCGTCCTGCTCGTTTCCAGTTTGAGGCACAACGCCCAGGCCTCCGGTGAAGACCGCCCCGGTCGGAGCGGGAGGCTCCACCTCGGTGAAGGAGAGCATGCAGGCGCCGTTATGGCTTACGAGCACGGCTTTGCGCACCTCGATGCGACGGCGCTTCGAAAGCCACGCCACCGAGGTTTGAGCCCTCGCGAGGGACTCCAGCATGCACATGACGCCCGGGGTGATGAGCTCCTCCAGGCGACGACCGACGGTGTTGGGCTGACCGATGCGATCACCCAGCTCACTCGTATCGCGTGCTTCCAGAAGCTCACGCACGTTCAGCCAGTCGCCCCACACGCCTTTGCCGAGCAGTAGCTTCGGGTCCTGGCCCACCGGCAGAGCGGTGGTGAAGTAGGCGATATCGTAGCGTTTGAGGAAGAAGTCCGGAGACTGCCAACGCGCCACGGGGCGCAACAGGTCAGCGCGAATACTGAGCCCGCTTGAGCACAGGAAGTGCGCGAAGCTCTTATCCTGATCGGCCACGGCCTCGCGCCAGGTCATCAATTCGGGGGTGCTGGAGCGTTCCACGACGTCCTGCTCGTCTTTGCCGGCCAGCAGAATGCCCGTTTCTTCGAAGGATTCGCGGACAGCCGCCATGACGCTACGACGCGCTTTCGTCACGTCGGAGTAGTGAAATTGCTTCTGCCAGTATTCGGCGCCGGGGCCCACCCAGGAGGCAGATTCGTCGTCACCGGGGAGCGCGGTTCCGCCGGGGAAAGCCACTATGCCCAGGGGGGATGCGCCCGGGCGGTAGGTCAGAATAGTCTCCAAGCCGTTGTCGCCATCGCGCACAAAGATGACGGAGGCTGCCTGGCGCATCGTACATCCGCGGGTGCCTTCGTTGCCTTCTTCGCGCCAGCTTTCTGCGGCGGTTCGCATGAACTCTGGAATCACGTAGAGACGCTGGATGGCCTCAGTTCGGGGCGCAGGCGAGGAATTGCGGCCCGTGAACATGCGGGGACGGTCAGGTTCAGCGGGTACCTCTGCTGTGCCGAATCGGCGTTCCTGCACGGGCAGAGGTAGCGTCTTCACGTCGTGGGCTCCGCCAGGAGTCTCAATCTGTCTGTCTTCTTGGGAGGCGCGCTGTGCCTGAGCTGCACGGATAGCTGACAACGGCAGTGCGCCGGTGTACAGCTGGTTAGACATACTCAACGATAATCTCAACCTCGACGGGCGAATCCAGGGGTAGCACGGGCACGCCCACGGCGGAGCGGGCGTGCTGACCGGCCTCACCGAAAATCTCGCCGAGTAGCTCGGAGGCACCGTTAATCACTGCGGGCTGGGCTGTAAAGTTCACTTCGGAGGCCACAAAGCCGACGACCTTCACGACGCGCTGCACGCGGTCCAGGTCGCCAATCACGGACTTAACGGCGGCCAGGGCGTTCAGCACGCTGATGCCCGCATATTTCTTCGCATCCTCGGGGTTCACGAAGCCCTCTTCACCGGAGGCGGATACCTTACCGGTGGCGGGCAGAATGCCATCGACGAAGGGCAGCTGGCCGGAGGTGTATACATAGGAGCCGGAGGTCACCGCGGGAACGTAAGCGGCGACGGGGGCAGGGGCGACGGGCAGCTCGTAGCCGAGTTCGCGGATGCGGGCTTCGATGCGAGATTCAGTCATGATTACTCCAGAAGGATTGCGGGTGTTCCCACCCGGACGGTGATGAGATGTATGTGTTGTGCGCCGTTTTCAATTCTCTCCGCGCAAACCGCGCGGGGCGCCTCTCCGCATTCCGGCGGGCGCTTTTCGATGGGTTAAACGGCTAACCGGCGGCCCACACCAGCTATTTCCGGTTGTCGCCACGTTTTCGTTGCGAAGCGAAGATAGCTGAGGAGAGCCGCCGGAAGGGCGACGTCTAGTCAGCCTTCTCGCGCTTAAAGTAGGCGATGGGGTTGCCCTGAGTGGGCGCGACCATGTTCGATGCGGGGGCCGCGCCGGCGGGTGCAGAAGCACCGGGGAGCACGGTGACGAGCTCCCAGCCGTCCTCGCCCCAGTTGTCGAGGATTGCCTTGGTCGTGTGGATCATCAGCGGTACAGTTGCGTATTCCCATTTCTTCATACCCTCTAGCCTAGCTTTCGGGGCCCTCGTTGTAAAAGGGGTTGTCACATTGTGTTTTTCACGTGCTGTACCCTCTTTGCCGTATTCTCGACAGTCTTCTAGCGGCCAGAAAACCCATGTGAGCGCCTCAACCGGTGTTCTCCTCGGCGGGGACTTCCTCTCACAGCTTCATGGGTTAAACTGAATGAATGGCTTCATCTAAGAAAACCCGTGCGCGTCGCCGCCCGGGAGATTTTTTGCAGTTCCTCGCGTTCAGCGTGATTGCCGGTTTCCTTGCGGCAATCATTGTCGTGCCTCCGGCAGTGAGCGCCGGTATGGTTGCGAACGCATCGATGTCATGGTTCCAGGACCTCCCCGAAGATATCGCGGATGGTCCCTTCTCGCGTCCCTCGACGATTTACGCTGCGGACGGTACCACCGAAATCGCGACCTTCTTCGATGAGAACCGCGATCCGGTTAAGCTGGACCAGATTTCGCAGCATATGAAGGACGCCATCATTTCGGTTGAGGACCGCGACTTCTACAAGCACGGTGCGGTCTCCGCAATCGGTATTGGCCGTGCGTTCCTCAACAACATCGTTAACTCCAACAATGGCCGCCGCCAGGGTGCTTCCACCCTGACTCAGCAGTACGTCAACAACCTGATTGTGGATGCCGCGGTGTCCCGCGGTGAGGATGCGACCGCAACCCTCAACGGTAACAAGACGTATGCTGCAAAGATTCGTGAGATGAAGCTTGCGATCTCAATGGAGCAGAATAAGTCCAAGGACCAGATTCTTGAGGGCTACCTGAACATCGTGAACCTGGGTGGCTCCAACTACGGTGTCGAGGCTGCCGCACAGTACTACTGGGGTATCTCTGCTAAGGACCTGAACGTGGCCCAGTCCGCGCTGATTGCGGGTCTGGTGCAGGCACCGAACGTGTACGATCCGACTGTGAACCCTGAGCTGGCCCGCGAGCGCCGCGACGTGGTACTCGGCACCATGCTGCGTGACGGTAAGATTTCCGATAAGGAATACAGTGAAGCCATCGCCAGCGATATTAAGCTCAACGTCAAGCCTAAGTCTCAGGGTTGCTCTCTGAGCGGCGACAAGGCCTTCTTCTGCCGCTACGTGGTTAACTACCTGCTTCAGGACGAAAGCTTGGGCGCTACCGCTGAGCTGCGTAACACCGCTATTAAGCGTGGCGGTCTGAAGATTGTGACCACCCTGAACCCTGAGGCTCAGGCCGTGGCTAAGCAGGCTGTGGACGCTACCCAGCCGGCTGCCACCAACTGGAATGACGTGAACTCCGCGCTGACTAGTGTCGAGCCCGGCACCGGTCGCGTGATTGCCATGGCCCAGAACACGGAGCTTGGCACTCCCGCCGACGCCAACGACCACTCGAAGACCGAGTACAACTACAACGTTGATGCCGCCTACGGTGGTACCCCCGGCTTCCAGCCCGGTTCGACGTTCAAGCCCATTATTCTGGCTCAGTGGCTCATCAGCGGCCGCGGCGCTAACGCTACCGTGAACGGCACCCAGCTGTTCTGGCCCACCAGCTTCGGCTGGAACGCCAAGTGTTACGACGGCGGTAAGTACTACTACACCGGTCAGCCGAACGGCTGGTCCTACAAGAACGCAGTCAACGGTGGCCTAGGCTACAACACCGCGGCGTACGGTATTCGCCAGTCGTTGAACTCGTACCTGTACGGCATGCTCTCCCAGATTGACCTGTGCGATGTGCACGACCTGTCAATCAAGATGCACGCCCTGGACGGTACCGGCGAACCGCTGCACAGCATCCCCGATTTGGGTACCAACATTGGTGGTACCAAGTACGGTATCTCCCCGTTGACCAGCGCCTCGATGTACGCGATTTTCGCTTCCGAAGGTAAGTACTGCACCCCGCGCCCCGTTGAGAAGATTCTGAAGAACAATGGCGACACCATGAAGGAATACCAGAACCAGTGCGAGCAGGTTCTGGATCCGGATATCGCAAACGGTGTCAGCTGGGTTCTGAAGGGCGTTATCCAGGCCGGCGGTTCCGCATCGCAGCGCGGCATTGGCCTGCCGAACGGCTCGGCCGCGAAGACCGGTACGAACGATAACTCCTCGCAGACCTGGCAGGTCGGTTACACCCGCGGTTTGTCCACCGCAGCTTGGGTTGGTTCGAACAACCTCGGTTTCCGTTCGCTGAACGGCCTGGCCGTCAACGGTCGCGTGCTGAACTATGTGGATGGTGCAAACTACGCTGGTGCCCAATGGCAGACCTTTATGAAGGCCATCGCTCCGAAGTACAACACGAAGGACTTCACGACCCCCAGCGGTAAGGTCCTGTCTTATAACTCCAACCCCAGCTAAGGCTGAGGTCTGAAAGGCGATTGATGATGTGTGAAAACGCAGTCAACGTCCGCGTCCCCGTGGCGGTCCCCGGCGCACGCGGCTCCTCCCCACTCCTGAAGAAGGTGGCGGGGGCGGTAGCCGCCACTGCAGCGTTGGGGGCCGCCACGGCGGCGTACGGGCACTTTATTGAACTGAATAATTTTCAGCTCCGCACCGAGTCCCTGCCGGTGTTGCCCGCCGGGAGCCCCGACTTTAGGATTCTGCATATTTCGGATATGCACATGATTCCGGGGCAACGGAAGAAAACCGAGTTCATGCACTCACTGGCCGCGTTAGAGCCAGATCTGGTCATGAACACGGGCGATAACCTCTCGCACGTGGGTGGCATGGAGCCGCTGCTGGAGGCGCTCGACCCGCTCATGGACTTCCCCGGCGTGTTTGTGCCCGGCTCAAATTGCTATTTCGCCCCCATTTTCAAGAACCCGGCACGCTACCTGTGGCAGCCGCGCACCCCGCAGATGATTGAGGAGGGCTCGCGTGTGGCCCTGCCCATCGAGCAGATGCACGAGGCTTTCGAATCGCGCGGCTGGACCGGCCTGGTCAACCGCTACGACACGCTGACGCTGAACGGTCTGCGTCTGGAGTTCTCGGGCGTGGACGATCCGCACCTACGCTACGATAAGCACCCCGGGTTTGCCCCCGGTGCCTTTGATGAGGGCGATGAGCCGAGCGTGCGCATCGGTGTGGCCCACGCCCCCTATATGCGTACCCTGTACCGCTTTGTGCAGGACGGTGCGCAGGCTATTTTTGCCGGTCATACGCACGGCGGTCAGGTCTGCCTGCCCGGCGGCCACGCCCTGGTGAGCAACTGCGATCTGCCGCCTTCACGTGCGAAGGGTGTCAGCGAGCAGTCCGGTGTTCCGGTCCAGGTTTCTGCCGGTTTGGGTACATCCCGTTTCGCGCCGATACGTCTGTTCTGCCCGCCGGAGGCGGTCCTGGTGACCCTCACGGCTCGCGATAAGGATCAGGCTACCACCGGTGCTTCGGCAGGTGGTCACCGCTAATGTCTGATGTTGCTACAGAACATACGAAAAAGCGCCGCCGCAACCCCTTCTTGGAGACGGCGAGCGAACCGACCCCCGACCCGATCGACTACGCGCACGGTCAGCGTGCCCCGCGCACCCTCGCTGCGTATGCGCGTCCGATTCGTGTGCGCTGGGGCGTGGGTCTGCTCGTGGCCTTCGGCGCCGGTGCTCTTGAGATTTCCATCCCGCAGATGTTGCAGATTATTGTGGATCATCTCTCGCAGAGCACCACCGAGAGCGCCATCTGGATTGCCGGTGGCCTGGTGCTTCTGCTGGGTATTGCGCACGCCTCCTTCATGTATTGGAGGCGCTGGCTGATTGTGGACCCGACCTCCACGATTGAGCTGTCCATGCGCATGAACTTCTTTGATCGCCTGCTCAGCGCCCCGCTTTCTCTGCTGGACCGTTGGCCCTCCGGTCAGTTGCTGACCCGTTCCATGAGCGATTTGGGTACGATTCGCCGTTGGTTGTCTTTCGGTATTGTTCAGATGCTGACTGTTGCGGTGATGTTCCTGGTCGGTGGCTTCTTCATGCTGCGTTCTTCGCCGTCGCTCGCGCTGGTGTTCGTGGTGACCGTGCCGATTCTGGTGCTGTCGCTGGTGAACTTCACCCGCAAGTACTACCGCGCTTCACATGAGATTCAGCAGATGACGGGCGACCTCTCGACCCGTATTGAGGAGTCGGTGCGCGGTATCCGCGTGATTAAGGCGCTGGGCCGCTCCCCCGAGCAGATTCAGGAATATTCCGAGTCGGTTGATGCCCTGCAGGTACGCGAGTACGGCAGGTCGATGCTGGTGGCTCGCGTTACCCTGTACCAGGGCCTGATTGTGGGTGTCTCCACAGCGGTGGCGCTGGCTGTGGGCGCTTCGCAGGTTGCGGCGGGCACCTTGAGCCTGGGCGCGATGACCGCCTACTTTGCGGTGCAGACGACCGTGCTCAGCCACGTGACGCGCTCGACCGCGCTGATGTCTGCCTATTTGAGCTATAAGGTGGCGCTCGAACGCCACAACGAGGTCATGGACGAGCCCGGCTTTGAGGCCGTGCCGCTGGTTCGTGGCTCCGGGGCTGTGTCTGAGCCCGTGTATCCGCTGGGTGCTTCTGATTCGTCAACAGTAGCTGGAGTGTCCGCCGAGGGCGGCTCCGGGAAGGAAACTATGCAGTACCCCAGCGGTGGCGCAGTATCTGTCACTTTCGATCACGTTCAGTTCAGCTACGACGCAGCCGAGGCCCCTGCCAAGCCTGCTGTTGAGGCAAACTCTGCGGTTAAGGCACCCGAGGTGTCTGTTCTGAAGGACGTAGACTTCAAGGTCTTCCCGGGCGAGATTCTGGCACTGGTCGGTGCAACCGGTAGCGGCAAGTCCACCGTGCTCTCGCTGGTTCCGCGTTTCTACGAGCCGACCTCCGGTTCCCTGCGTTTCGGTACCCGCGATACCGCCGACATGTCGATTGAGGAGGTTCGCGCCCAGACCGCGTTCGTCTTTGAGGAGGCGGTGCTCTTCTCCGGCACGGTCCGCGAGAACGTGCTGATGGGCGTTGCCGAGCAGTACGAGCACGGCACCGAGGATGAAGACTACCCCGCCGCAGAAGAGCTGGAGGCGACCCTCCAGACCGCGCTGCATCTGGCTGCGTGCGATTTCGTGGCGGAGCTTCCGCAGGCTCTGGATACCGTCATTGGTGAGGAGGGTCTGAGCCTGTCCGGTGGTCAGCGTCAGCGTCTGTCGTTGGCGCGTGCTTTGGCGAAGCGCCCCTCTGTGCTGCTGCTGGATGACCCGTTCTCGGCGCTGGATGTGAACACCGAGGAGCGTATTATTACCGGCCTGCGTGAGGGTCTGGAGGGCCTGGGTGGCGCTACTACCCTGTTGACGGCGCATCGCCCCTCGACGGTGGCCCTGGCGGACCGCGTGCTGCTGATGGTTGACGGCACGATTGCGGCTGAGGGCACCCACGCCGAGCTGATGGAGTCTTCTGAGCAGTACCGCCAGCTGATGACGATGGAGGAAGGCTAATGGCCCATCATCGTCCGGCAGAGCCGCGGGAGGAGTTGAGCCCGCAGGAGCGCGCGCAGACTCGTGAACGTTCGATGGCTCTGCTACGCCAGATGTTGCGCCCGCATCGTGGGGCGTTGGCGCTGTCGATTATTTCGGTGCTTTTGGTGTCGGGTTCCTCGGCGATTGCGCCGATTCTGATTGCCCGCGTTTTGGATAGTTCCATTGAGCCGTTCAAGCAGGGCGATGCTTCTCCCCTGCTGACTTTGTTGGTGCTGTTTGTGGTGGTTACGGCGGTGACTGCTATTTTCTCGTGGGTCAATGTGGCGTACACGGTGCGCGTGTCGCTGGGTGTGGTGGTGTATCTGCGTAAGCGGGTGTTCCGTCATGCGCAGTCGTTGAGCGTGTCGTTCCATGAGCGGTACACCTCGGGCAAGGTCATTTCGCGTTTGACCAGCGATATTGATACGGTCCGCAGCTTCTTGGACAGCGGCATCAGCCAGTTGGCGATTACGTTACTGTCGATGCTGATTTCTGCGGTCGCTATTTTCCTGCTGGACTGGCGTATTGGTCTGCTCATGTTGGTCATGGGCGTGCCGATTTACTTTTTGACGCGCTGGTTCCAGAAGAGGGCGGTGCCGGTTTTCCGCACGATGCGTTCTGAGTCTGCGCATTTGACGAGCCGTTTTGTGGAGACGTTTACGGGTATCCGCGCGGTGAAGGCCTTTGGTGCGGAGGCTCAGATGCGCGTCGAATACGCTCAGGCGTCGGAGCGTTACCGCCTGGCGGTGATGGATTCGATTAAGATTTTCGGCATATACTCGCCTGTGCTGATGCTTTTGGGCAATGTGTTTATTGCCGGTGCGCTGGTACTGGGTGGTTATGCGGTGCTGGGCGGCACCATGCAGATTGGTACCCTGCTGGCGTTGGTGATTTACGCGAACCGCGTGTTTGAGCCGGTCATGCAACTCTCTGAGTTCTATAACATGTTCCAGTCGGCGATGTCTGCGTTGGAGAAGCTGTCGTCGTTCTTGGCTGAGGAGCCGGAGGTTGCTGAGCCTCAGCATCCGCATGAGCGCGCTGTAGAGTCTGCAGCTGGTTCTTCCACTGCTGAGGGTGCAACCGACAAGGTTCGGGGCGCCCTGGTCGAACTGGATTCGGCGGTCTTTGGGTACACGTCGAATCGTCACGCGCTGAATGAGACGAGCCTGCGCATTGAGCCGGGGACGACTGTGGCGCTGGTGGGTGCTACGGGTGCCGGTAAGTCGACTATCGCTAAGCTGGTGGCTCGTTTCTACGATGTTTCATCCGGTCAGGTGCGTATTGACGGCGTGGATATTCGCCAGCTGGCGGATGTGCAGTTGCGCCGTGAGGTGCTCATGCTGACTCAGGAAGTGTTCCTGTTCTCCGCGTCGATTCTGGAGAATATCCGCATGGGTAACCCGCAGGCGTCCGATGAGCAGGTGAAGGCTGCCGCAAAGGCGGTGGGTGCTGATGCGTTTATTGAGCGTCTGCGTGAGGGCTACGAGTCGCGGCTGGGTCGCGGCGGTATTACCCTGTCGGCGGGTCAGCGTCAGCTGGTGTCCTTTGCTCGCGTGTTCTTGGCGAATCCGCGGGTGCTGATTCTGGATGAGGCGACGGCTTCGCTGGACATTCCGAGTGAGCGTGCGGTGCAGGCGGCACTGCGTACCGTGTTGGCGGGGCGTACGGCGCTGGTGATTGCGCATCGCCTCTCGACGGTTCTGGGTGCTGATCGTGTGCTGGTGATTCATGAGGGCTCCGTGGTAGAGGATGGCTCCCCGCAGCAGCTGATTGCCTCCGGCGGTCGTTTTGCGGCGATGTATGCTTCCTGGGATGAGCTGAACCGAGCGCCGGAGGAAGGCGAATAGCCCGGCCCCGAGGCTTGCTTCAGCCTCTAGCGCGGGTCGAGCAATTTTTTGGTTGCTCTGTTTGCGTTCCGTATTTTTTTGGGTTATCCTAGGTGAGTTGCCTACGGTATTCGCCGATAGGTTAACCTCGGGATGTGGCGCAGCTTGGTAGCGCGCGTCGTTCGGGACGACGAGGTCGCAGGTTCAAATCCTGTCATCCCGACAGATAGCCCCGGTCATGGTTTCATGACCGGGGCTTTGTCGTATCTGCGGTATTCTTCCCGAGCAGATTCTAGGCATATACAGACGACCCCCTACCCGCGGTACGCAGATAGGGGGTCGTCGTTCACGCTATGTTTCTAGCCGCGCCCGGAGATAAGGGCGAGGATTGCCTCCAGGGGGCCGCGGCCGGCCAGGGAGCGCGCCATGCGGGCCCAGAGTGCGCAGAATCCCACCGCGATGATGATGCCCAGAATCAGGAAGGCGGTCCAGTACACGGCGGTGCCCCAGCCTCCCGTGGCAACGTAGTGCTCACCCACGGTAAAGGCCTTGATGGTGGGGCCGGCATAGATAATGAGCGCGCTCAGCACGATGGAGGCGCTCAGCGACATCTGCCCGAGGCGGGCAACGGGGGTGAGGGCACCCGCCTGTGCGGAAAGTAGTCGCGCACATTCGGCCCAGAAGTAGAGCGTGGCGGCCAGGCTGAGGGTCAGCTGCACGTGGGGCGCATCCAGCACGCCGAGCCCGGTGTAGGGGTTGAAGACGCGGTAGACGGAGAGCGCCAGCACTGCGAGCACGACGGGCACCGCGATCTTGGCCCCCAGGCTCGTGTAGAGGCGCACCAGCAGAATACCCAGGCACATGACCCAGAGCAGCTGGGCGCTGGCGGTAAGGTTCAGACCGTTGGCTTTGAGGAAGGGAAAGGCACCGGCGCTCCACGCATCGGCCCGCGCTGCGGCTTCGAGGAGAATGTCGTGGGTCCAGGAGAGGTACGGGCTCGCGGCAATGGTCAGCACGGCGAGGCCCCAGAGCGGCAGGTGAACGACGGCTAGGGTTAGCAGGGTCAGGATTGCCAGGTGGATGAGCACATCGAAGGGCAGGGAGTACGCGAATCCTTGGGAGGGTGTGGTCACGCCGGATAGCGGAACGTATGCCGCGCCCTGCACGACAGCAACGCCCAGTACAAGCAGGGCGAGGAAACGCACGATGGTTCCGGCGAAGAGCTGCGGGAAGCTTGCGGTGCGCGCGTAGTGCCAGGCCGCGGCTCCAAGGATGGCGGCGAAGAGCGGCTCGGCGGGGGTGACCAGTTGCGGCACCCAGAACCTCCACGAGACGGGGATAAGTTGCAGCCAGTACCCGAAGGCGATGAGTAGGGTGAGCACGGCGTAGGCGCGGGCTAGGTCGAGTCCGAGGTCGCGTCGCGTTCCGCCGAGGGAGGCGGCACGCAGGGTGGAGCCGCCGGAGGTGGTGGGCGCTGTGGTTCGTGCTGCCATGTGTCGCTCTTTCGGGTGGTTCGGTGTGGTGAGTGCGCACCGGGTGGCGATGCCTCCGGCACAGGTGTTAAGTGTAGCGTCGATTGCTGTGCGAGCCGGGGCGCGACCGGTGGAGCCCTCGTCACGTTGCCCGATGCTTCTTGTGCATCGACTGGCGTGTCGGTCTGCCGATATCCCACGGAGTGACGAGGTGAGAGGCTCTCGAATAGGAACGACGGTGTGAAGTATGTAGTATAGGTAGGTTCTTTAATGGCGTTCCCGGACACCGCCCACTATATTCTTTAGTCTGCATATGAGGTTCTATGTTTCCCACTCTGCCATCCCTTTTAACGGTGGCCCCGGAGGTTTCCGGTACTGTACTCGCTTCGGGAACTACCCTGAGCGACGCGGCATCCGCTGAGAGTAACGCCCAGTTCATTTCCATTTTTTGGATTACGCTGGTCGCGTTGATTTCTCCTGTGCTTTCGCGGCTAACGGGCAAGCGCATCCCCGATGTGGTGTTCCTGCTCATTTTTGGCATGCTCATCGGCCCGAACGTGCTACATTTGGCCGGTACCGAGGGCGGCATCCCTCTGCTGAAGGAGCTGGGCCTGGGTATGCTTTTCCTCATTGCGGGCTTTGAGATTAACGTTTCCTCCCTGCGTAGCCGCCAGGGCTCTACCGCGCTGGTGACCTGGGGTGTGTGTTTCGGCTTGGGCATGTTGGGGGCGGCGCTGATGACCGGTTTCTCCCGTGAGGCGAATACCTACGTGGCGGTGGGTGTGGCGCTGAGCTCCACGGCGCTCGGCACCCTCCTACCGATGTTGAAGTCGCACGGTGCGGCTGGCACGGCGGTGGGCAATGCGGTGTTTGTGCACGGAGCGGTGGGCGAGCTTATGCCGATTTTTGCTATTTCTCTGTTGCTTTCTTCGCGGTCGCCGGGCATGGCGTTCGTGGTGCTGCTGGCTTTTATGGTTGTGGCTTTGGTGACGGCGCTGATTCCGCATCGTCTGTTTGCGCATCTGCCGGGTCTGCGCCGGATTATTGCGGCTGAGGCTAATACGACCGGCCAGACGATTCTGCGTCTTGCAATGTTCCTGCTCGCAACTCTTATCATGTGCACCGCTCTCTTTGATTTGGATGCGGTGCTGGGCGCCTTCGCTGCGGGCATTATCCTGCGTTCGCTGACTCCCCCGGCGGCTCTGCACCTGATTACGCGCCGTCTTGAGACGGTGGGTTTTGCCTTCACTATTCCGCTCTTCTTTGTGGTGAGCGGTATGGGTATTAGTGTTTCTGCGGTGACTTCAAACCCTTTGGGCTTGCTTGCAGTGGTTCTGGGCATTCTGCTCTGCCGCGGTGTTCCGGTGTTCTTGGCTGATGTGCTGGTGGATACCCGTTCGGGTCTGGCTTCGAAGAATCAGAAGGCCCAGATGGCGCTTTACTCGGCGGCTGGTTTGCCTATTATCGTGGCGGTGACTGAGGTTGCGGTTTCTTCGGATTTGTTGGAGGAGTCCACGGCTTCTTTGTTGGTGGCCGGTGGCGCTCTGACGGTTCTGCTTTTCCCGCTGTTTGCGCTGTCCGTTCGTCATGCTTTTGGTGCTTCGGATTCGGCTCCGGAGCAGCCGAGCCGCAGGGAGCAGATGAACGCGAAGAAGGCTCAGCGTAATGCGCAGGTGAAGCTGACGACTGGGCTCATCCCGACGGTTCGTACTGAGGCTAAGGCGCAGAGCTGTGAAGGGAATGATGCGTCCACGCGTGTTACCGCGAAGAAGCGTGTGGTTCCTCGCTCGTCGTCTCCGGGTTCTTCGCGTAATCTTTCGGAGTAGGTTTCTGCCGGCTGCGTAGGGTGGGTGTCTTCTTTCTCGGTGTATATCGCGTCGAGCAAAAAGGTTACATCCACTCTATGTGGCTTTTATATCGGAAACCCAAACACTCACTATTCCTCACACCACACCTTTACTCTTTCAAGTTTTTACGGGCGATACGTTGAACCACATTTTTTGGGACGTTCCTCAGCAGATGGACACCTCGAAAAACCCTGTTTATTCATGCCCTCAGGACGTTTTCTCATTAAATTCGGATTTTTCACGCAAATATTACGAGACATGACGTGTCTTAGCTTTTGCGGGTGACACCCTGTCCTATAAAATTGAAAGTACACAGGGGTCGTCCCCTAAACACACATAAAACAACTACATACGCAGAACCGTTTCTGCTCCGGTGGAAGCCGGAGCGCGCCCCATGCACACGGGTCACGCTCCGCAGGGAACATAACTGGTTTAGGTTCCTCGTGGTTCTTCAAACACAAGGAGGAATATATGAGCGAGAGAGTTTACTCTCCTTAGATATCCCCTCTAGGCCTCGCACTGAATCCTAAAGATTGTCTGCACACACAGTCACTTCCGAAGGAAACATCATGCACCATCTACTCCTTACCGCGAGTACCGGTGGCGTGGAGCTGGACTTCCCGGCCTGGCTCCGAATTACCCACTTTATTAACTTCATTATGATGGGCTTCCTGATTCGTTCAGGTTGGGAGGTTCTTGCTTCTCACCCCCGTCTGTACTGGAACAACCACTGCACCCCGGGTTCCGAGTGGCTGAAGTTCACTAAGGATAAGGTTTCGACTGTTCCTGGTGAGTTCACCGCCCGTGACGATCAGCGCCGCCTGTCGCCGCTCATCTCCCTACCCGGTAAGGGCCAGATTGGTCTGGGCCGCGCATGGCACGCACTGGTCACCTTCATCTGGATTGCTAACGGCCTGATTTACGTGGGCCTGCTGTTCCTGACCGGTCAGTGGCGCCGTATTGTGCCCACCAGCTGGGACATCTTCCCCAAGGCGTGGGAGTCCATCCAGATTTATGCTGGCCTGCATATCCCCTCGATTGAGCACTTCCAGCCCTACGACGCTCTGCAGCAGATTATGTACTTCACCGTGGTGTTCATTGTTGCGCCGCTGATGATTGCAACCGGCCCGATTATGAGCCCGGCCTTCTGCGGTCGTTTCCCCGGCTACGTGCGTCTGTTCCGTAACCGCCAGACTGCCCGTTCCATCCACTTCCTGGGTATGGCTTTCTACTGCGTGTTCAGCGTGATTCACGTTGCTCTCGTCTTCGTGGTTCACCCGCAGTACAACATCGCCCACATGATGCTGAACAAGCCGTACAACGAGGTTGACGCTGCTCAGTTCGCACAGGCAGTGACCATGCTGATTGGTGGCGTCGTCTTCGCTGTGGCTCTGTGGCTCCTGGCTTCCTACTGGTCCCTGCGCGACCTGCGATTCACCCAGACCTTCATTTGGGGTCTGACCCAGCCGATTCGTAACGTCCTGCTGGACCGCATCTCTTCGCGTCAGGTTCAGAAGAAGACCTTCACCGATGCTGATATCTCCCCCTTCCACTGGGTTAACACTCGTCCCCCGACAGAGCGTGAGAGCACCGAGTGGAACCGTCTGAAAGAGCAGGAGTTCGTTGACTACCGCCTCGAGATTGGCGGTCTGGTGAAGGAGCCGAAGTCCCTGAGCATCGACGATTTGAAGAAGCTCGGCAAGGAAGTCAACATCACCATGCACACCTGTATGCAGGGTTGGACCGGTATCGCTAAGTGGGAGGGCGTGCGCCTGCGCGATGTTCTCGCACTGGTAGAGAAGACCGACGAAGCCCGCTACGTCATGGTCACCTCCTTCGGCCACGTGGGCCACACCTACGACGGCCGCCCGACTGAGCCCTACTACGAGTGCCTGGACGTCTCCATGGCAATGGAAGACGAAACCATCCTGGCATGGGGCATGAACGACAAGCCGCTACCCGACGTGCACGGTGGCCCGCTCCGTCTGCGTGCTGACTCCATGCACGGTTACAAGATGGTGAAGTGGGTCCGGAAGATCGAGTGGATTAACGATTACCGCGACGTTGGCGACGGCCAGGGCGGTAGCCGTGAGGACTCCGGTCTGCAGCACTTCGACGCACGTGCCTAATTCGTAGCGCGTCCTCTCAGACCATTCGGTCCGTGTGTATCTGGCGGACCCGGCTCTGAGGAGCACACACCTTGGGCGGGGGAAGAGTAATCTTCCCCCGCCCTTGTTTTGTGCCGCTGTACTTTATACGTACCCTATTGGCCAGGCCCTGCAGAGCCCAAAGGGCACCCGATGGGGCTCTAACCGGATATTTAGTGCAAGGGTATTTTCTAGGCCGGGGTCTAAGGGCCCCAAGCCTCGTAGCGCGGACGATGATTGCTCATAAAAACACCGTAGCTTCTCCGCTGACAGCCTGAGATTACCGGGTGACAAGGGAGAAAGCGCACCTTAAACGTAAAGAACCGCCTAGCGGGCTCTGAAGGCCTGCTAGGCGGTTCTTTATTGAGGGGGTTCCGTTTTACTTGGCGTCGTAGATGATGACGTCCAGGGTACGGGGGCCGTGCACACCCTCCACACGGATCAGCTCGATATCGCTGGTTGCCGACGGACCAGAAATCATGGTCACGGGGCGGGTGTAGGTGATACGCTCAATCGACTCGGGCACCAGTTCCACCACGGTGGAACGCGGGACCACGCAGATGTGGTGGTCGGGCACCAAGGTGATGGCGCGGCGGCCTTCCTCCGGGTTGGTGTTCAAGAAGATGGTGCCGGTCTCTGCGCAAGAGACGGTCGAACCGGTCACTACAGCGTCCACGGCGTCCAGTTCCTTCAGGCTCAGGCAACCGGGCTTGAGGGTGCTACCGGAGTCGGTGACGTGCTTGCGCTCGGCGGTGTCGGCGGGCAGCCACTTCTTGTCCAGGCCCTCGGGTACCACGTAGGTGGACTTCTCACCCAGGCGCTCCGCGATAACCTCGGAGATGTTCTCCGGGTTGGCGAAGAAGACGTTGGCCTTGTAGTCAATCAGACGGTCGACGAGCATGTCGATGGTCTGCTCTTCGGTCAGCTCGCTGACGCGACGGTAGTTACGTACGGGCTCGGGGGCGACGGGTGCGTCGGCCAGGGACGAGCGGATACGTGCGAGGATATCTTCCTTAGCAGAGGACATTATGCGTTGTTCTCCTTAGCTTCACGGGCTGCCTGGGCGTCCATAGCGGCCTTGGCGTTTGCTGCCGCCTCAGCGACCTTACCCTTGTTTGCCTCAATAAGGGCCTGAATGTCAACGCGCTCAGCGTTATCGCGTGCCGGAGCCTTGCCCTTCTCCTTCTTCCACCAGTTGCGGAAGGATTCCTTGGGGGGCTCGGGGATGTCGCGGTAAGCGGTCCAACCACCGACGATACCGGGAACAGCGGTGATCTTGTGCTTGCGGCCACCGATAAGGCGAGACATGGGCAGACCACGCTCTGCAATGGACATCATCTTGCCGGAGGTGAAGAGCTTCTTCGCGCCGAGCATCATGCCGTCCATCTGCGAGAAGGGAGCCTTCTTGTTACCCTCGAACTCACGGACAGCATGCTTGGACTCAACATCCTTAGCGCGCAGGTGCACGAGGACCTCGGGGAAGTTAATCTTCACGGGGCACACCTCGTAGCACGCACCGCAGAGGGAGGATGCGTACGGCAGAGAGTTGTTGTGCGCAGCCTCGATACCGGAGAGCTGCGGGGATAGAATCGCACCAATGGGGCCCGGGTAGGTGGAGCCGTAGGCGTGACCGCCTGCACGCTCGTACACGGGGCACACGTTCATGCATGCGGAGCAACGGATGCAACGCAGTGCCTGGCGACCGAGCTCATCGGACAGAACGGCGGTACGGCCGTTATCGATGAGGATGACGTGCATATTCTGCGGGCCGTCACCGGGGGTCACACCGGTCCACATGGAGGTGTAGGGGTTCATGCGCTCACCGGTGGAGGAACGGGGCAGCAGCTGCAGGAAGGCCTCGTAGTCCTGGAAGGTGGGCAGAATCTTCTCGATACCCATGAAGGTAATCAGGGTGTCGGGCAGGGTGAGGCACATACGGCCGTTACCCTCGGACTCCACGATGGTCAGGGTACCGGTCTCAGCAATACCGAAGTTGGTACCGGAAACTGCCACGGTGGTGTTCAGGAACTTGTTGCGCAGACGGTTACGGGACGCCTCTGCCAGTTCTGCCGGCTCATCGGTGATGTCCGGGTTAATACCCTCAATTTCGCGCAGGAAGATGTCGCGGATTTCGCGGCGGTTGCGGTGAATTGCGGGCACCAGAATGTGGGAGGGGCGGTCGTGGCCGAGCTGCACGATTTCTTCCGCGAGGTCGGTCTCGATAGCGTTGATGCCGTTTTCTTCGAGGAACTCGTTCAGGCCGGCTTCTGCGGTTGCCATGGACTTAATCTTGATGATCTCGTCCACGCCCTGCTCACGAATCAAGTCCAGAGCAATCTGGTTTGCCTCGGAGGCGTTGCGAGCCCAGTGCACGTGGCCGCCTGCGGCGGTGAAGTTACGCTCGAACTGCTCGAGCAGCTCGGGGAGGTTGGCCAGAACATAGTTCTTGACGGATTCACCGGTGTTACGCAGGTCCTGCCAGTCGGGCACCTCTGCGGTGACGCGTGCGCGCTTGTTACGAATCGCGTGGGTCACGAAACGCAGGTTGGCGCGCAACTGCTTGTTCTTGAGTTCTTCCTTCGCGTACTTAGGGAAGGGGGTTTCTTCGAAAATGTTGCCCTCGCCGTAGTGGACGACCTTGGGCATACCAAGCTGAATAGCGGTCATGAGGTCTTATCTTTCCTTAGCCGATCGAGAGCTCAACACGCTCGGAGTTGATCTTGAGCGGGTTTTCCTTGGTGGATGCGAGAATCTCAGCGAAGTGGATGGTCCGAACGTTCGAGCCACGACGCATCAGCGCGCCGCCGATGTTCATCAGGCAGGAGCAGTCACCACCGCTGCAGACGGAAGCGCCGGTTGCCTCAACGTTGTCAGCCTTGTCGTTGACCATTGCGCCGGAGACGTCAGCGTTCTTGAAGGAGAAGGTACCGCCGAAGCCGCAGCACTGATCCATGCCCTCAAGCTGGGTGTACTTAATACCCTCAACAGTGCGGAGCAGGTCCTGCTGGCGGGTGCCCAGGCCAAGCATGCGCATACCGTGGCAGGAGCTGTGGTAGGTGACGTGCTCGGGGAAGTAGGAGCCAAGCTGCTCGGCAGCGTTGGTGATGCCCAGAATGTCAATCAGCAGCTGGGAGAGCTCGAAGGTGCGGGATGCAATCTGCTCAGCCTTCAAGGCGAGCGCTTCGTCGCCACGGCTACGTGCAACCATTGCCTGCTGGTGGCGCAGGGAGGCAACGCAGGAACCCGAGGGGGCTACGGCTACGTCCCAGTCCCAAGAGTCAAAGGCCTCGACGTGGTTCTTAACGATTTCATAACCGTCGTCGAAGTAACCCGAGTTGACGTGCATCTGGGAGCAGCAGGTCTGGTTCGGGGGGAAGACAACCTCGTGGCCCAGGCGCTCAAGAATTTCGACGGTGGCGCGAGCTACGCGGGGGTACATGCCGTCAACAATGCACGTGGAGAAGAGTGCAATACGCATGACTTTTCCGTCCTTTCCTCTGTGTTCAGAGTTTCTCGGTCTCACCGCCTGCGTCTGGGGCAGGCGGAGCATTGTTGTGCGCAGCAGGGTCGTTGGTGGGATGCCCTAACAGTGCGGACAGACGGTGCACGCCCCAAGTGGAGGTGGGATGCGGTGGGATCAGAAACCGTAGTGATGTCTTATCTCGTCCTTGCTATTTAACACTGTTGCGTTTCTTTTCTCTACTCGAAATAGGGCATACTTTCCTTGTTAAATAAAGAGTTGGGTCACCCTGACCTGAAGGTGCCTTTTCCTGTCTTTCGGTATATGCAACCTCATCTCTTCCGTGCTGAGAATTCGGAGCACGCCACCCAAAGGCATTTGAACGCTCCTCAAACGCAGATGGACAATGTGCGAATATGCAGGAAATAGACTCATACGTTCCTTTTTTCACCGTTTAAGGGACATTATTTTTCATAAACCCAACAATTGGTGTGCATTTTTACCTGCTATCCCTAATGCCCGCCCCAATACAAAGATGCACACTCCCAGGTCGGGTTAGAAGACCAGGTGTCAGAACCTGGAATTAACTGTCACCACCGCAACATGGCGGCAAATTCACAGAAAAATTTCGAATTTACCGCATCCGAAGGCCTACAGCGGAGCTGAGCGTTTTGGTGAAACAGCAACACGTCAGGTATGGTTCTATACATGCGATGAATGGTCTGACCACATCCCCGCGAGAGAACAAAGATCCGTTCGCTCACGCACCATGAAATGGTCAGACCATATACAAGACACACCCTGAACCAAAGGAGTTCCAGTGGAAACTTACACCGCTGTAACCAATGCAGTTGGAGGTAGCCTCGGGCTGAGCGCGCTCGTCGCCACGATCCCCCTCCTCACCTTCTTCATCATGCTCCTGGGCATCAAGGCACGCGCCCACTGGTCCGCAATCGTGGCCCTGGTAGCATCCATCCTCGTGGCAGTCCTCGGCTTCCACATGCCCGCGGACCTCGGCGGTCTGAGCGCCGTCCGCGGCGCCATCTACGGCCTGGTCATCTGCTGGGTGATTCTGGGCGCTATCTGGTTCTACCAGATCACCGTTCTCTCCGGCCGCTTTGAGGACCTGCGCCGCGTCTTCGACCGCCTCGGTGGCGGCGACCTGCGCATCCAGGCAATCCTCATCGCATTCTGCTTCGGTGGCCTGCTTGAGGCGCTAGCCGGCTTCGGCGCTCCCGTCGCAATTACCGCAACTATGATCCTGGCCCTGGGCGTCAAGCCCCTCAAGGCGGCTATCACCGTGCTGCTGGCTAACACCGCTCCTGTGGCCTTCGGCGCCGTCGCTGTTCCGATTACCACCGCGGGTGACGTTGGTGGCAAGGACGCCCACATGATTGCGACCATCGTTGGTCACCAGGCTCCGTTCCTGGCAATGCTCGTTCCGCTCATCCTGCTGGTCATCCTGGACGGCATGAAGGGCCTGAAGGACGCTTGGCTGCCTGCGCTGGTCATCGGTGTCTCCTTCGCTATCGCACAGTGGATTACCGCCGCAACCCCCGCGTACAACCTGACCGACGTGGTCGCCTGCATCGTTTCCATGGGTGTTGCTGTGCTCTTCCTGCAGTTCTGGAAGCCCCGCGGTGTCGAGGGTGTTCGCGAACGCTACGGCCTGCCCGCACAGAGCGAAGAGAAGGAAGCTCTGCCCGCCGTTCGCGTGTGGATGGCACTGCTGCCCTACCTGATTGTGGTCGTCATCTTCGGTATTGCTAACCTGCATGCCGGCCTGAAGGCATGGCTGAAGAGCTTCGTGCTCAAGGTCGATATTCACGCCCTGAGCTCCCGCCTGGTCACCGCCAACGGCAAGCCCGTCAAGGACGCTGTCTACAACTTCGCATGGATGGCTAACCCCGGCACCCTGCTCGTCATCTCCGGCCTGATTGTTGCCGTTGTCTACTTCATCTTCAACGAGAAGGGCCGCTACGCCTTCAAGTTCCCGGCAATCTTCACCGAGTTCGGTTCCGTTGTCTACCGCATGCGCTGGTCCATCCTGACCATTGCTTCGGTTCTGGCGCTGGCATACGTCATGAACTTCTCCGGTCAGACCATTGCTATGGGTACCTTCCTGGCAGGCCTGGGCACCGTCTACGCGTTCCTCGCACCGGCTCTGGGCTGGATCGGTACCGCTGTGACCGGTTCGGACACCAGCGCAAACGCACTGTTCTCCAAGCTGCAGGTGTCTGCTGCTGAGAACCTGCAGCACGCAGGTATCCACGGCGCAACCCCCGAGCTCATGCTGGCTGCTAACACCACCGGTGGTGTGGTCGGTAAGATGATCTCCCCGCAGTCGCTGGCTATTGCTGCCACCTCTGTGGACATGGAAGGTAAGGAATCCGACATCCTCAAGGCTGTTGTTCCCTGGTCCTTCGCAATGCTCGTGGTCGTCTGCATCCTGGTCTTCCTGCAGACCAACGTTCTGTCCTTCCTGATTCCCTAATCTTGGTTTTTGACTGAGACCAGGTCAGGACGAGGTGCGGAGTTTCCGCCTCGCACCACTGGACAGGCCACCATATTATTCGCCCCGGTTTGACCGGAGGCCACAGCGGGGCGGCGTACCTTTCCGGTATCGCCGCCTCGCTTTCTTTGTCTCTCAGCCACCCTTTACCTCGCTTCAGCCGCTACCCGGAGCTTTCCGCTCTTCCACGCTCCCCATCATTATTAGGAGATTCCATGCCGCAGACTTCTCATGATGACCTTCAGCCCGGTACCTCCCCATCTGACACGGCCGCATCCGGGCCTGCTCAGCCTGCGCGCCTCCAAGCTCACGAACCCATTCTGAAGGATCGTAGCTACAGCATCATCTTGGAGACCTTTGAGCGGCGCCTGCGCCTGGGTGAGTTACGTGTGGGCGATAAGCTCCCCTCCGAGCGTGAGCTGGCGGCACGGCACGGCATTTCCCGTCCCTCGGTCCGTGAGGGCCTTCGGGTTTTGAACGCGCTGGGTCTGATTCGTTCCAGCACCGGCTCGGGCCCGAAGTCGGGTGCGATTATCATTTCTGAGCCTTCGGATGCGCTCAGCTGGGCGTTGCGCATGCACATTGCAACCCGTAGCCTGCCGGTGAAAGACGTTGTCTCAACCCGCCTGCTACTGGAGGGCCCTGCGGCGCGTGCGGCGGCTGCGGCGCCGGACACCCCGGAACGTGAGGCGGCGCTGGAGCGGGCACGCGTGCATCTGGCGGAGATGGATGAGCAAATCAGTAATGAGCGTTTCCACTTCTGCGATACGCGTTTTCACTATGAGCTGTCGAAACTTGGCGGCAATATTGTGCTTGATACGGTGATTGATTCTCTGCACATGGCGACGATGAGTTATGTGCAGGAGGCGGTTCCTTTCCTGAAGGATTGGGAGGCGGTCAAGCGCACGTTGCAGCAGCAGCATTACGGTATTATTGAGGCAATTGCTTCTCACGATGAGCAGGCAGCCTATGAGCGGGTGTGCGAGCACATTACGTGGTTTTATTCGCTGTCTGACCGGGCTGCGGAGGAGCGGGCGCGGCAGCATCCGGCGCGGGATCTTCTGCACGAGGATTTGTGCCACCAGAACATACACGACGAAGACGCCCACGCCGGCTAGGCTTCACCCCTCAACTTCATAAACCCACATAGCTAAAGGGCGGTGCCCCGGAAGAATGACCTTCCGGGGCACCGCCCTTTATTTGCTGGGCAGTTATTGCAGGAGCTCAAGCGGCTGAACCTTCGTTGCCGCGTAAGCGGGCAATGCACCCGCCACGATGCCCACAACCAAGCCGAGGAAAGGAATCCCTAGGATAAGGGGCGGCAGAGATAGCGCCCAACCGTTGAGAAGGCACACAACCCATGAACCGAGAATACCGAGGATGAAGCCTCCAAGAGCGCCCAGGGCCCCGAGGAAAGCCGCCTCCGCAAGGAAGCTCATCGCCACATCTCGCCGTCCCAACCCTAATGCACGGTTAATGCCGATTTCCCTGCGGCGTTCCCAGACCGAAATCTGCATGGTCATCACGATGCCGAAGCTTGTCGAGACGATAAGGACCACCAGGATGATGGTCGTAAGGGTTCGACTGTCTTTCGTCAATGAAGCACGAAGAGTCACCGGTGAAGGTGGAATCTCAATGTTTGTATCAACCGGGGCGCGCTGCGGATCGAGTACCTGCTTGAGCTGTTCCGCGACCGTATCTGCACTTCCTGGATTCACGATGACGTCCATACCGCGTTGTAGGGTGTGGGCTTGCGGCAAGAAAGTGGAGGTGGTCGGCAGGATAAGAGCGCTACTGAGAGCCGCGTTTTTGCCGCCGTCACGGATAATGCCGAGCACGTAGGCTCGCATTCCGTTGACCTCAATCATGTTCCGTCCGGGCTCAGTGCTGACCCCCAGCTCTTTCGCGAGGGCAACGCCCAGATAGACGGTAGGCTCACCGGGGCGTTCGCGGGCTGGCTCCGAAAAGTGCCCCTCAACAATGTACGCGCCTCGTGCTTTCAAACCTGCTTCTGAAACGATTGCGAGGGGTGTCTGTTGGCCTTCCTGCCCCGGCCTGTTGACCTGCGGACGCGTTGTCTGCGTATCAATGGTGACTGTACCGGCAGCTTTGACCTCTGGAACTTGGTTAACGCGCCAAAGCAGTTCATCCTCCGGTATATCCCAGGTCTGCGGCTGGAGGCGCACACCGAGCCGGGTGGAATCGTAGCTGGCCAGCTGCGAGCTCGTATTGAGCGCCGATGACTCGCTGACGCCCACCAGCATGATGATGGTGGTTGTTCCCGCGAGCATCGCCAGTACCGTGAGCAGGTTGCGGCGCCAACGGCGAACAACTGCAAGGAGAGCGTAGTGAAGGTTGTTCCTTAGCATCTATCCTCCCCTGACAACGGGTTCTTTGAGCGATTGGTGGGCAGGCTCTTCGGGACGAGTGAGTTCGGGGCTAACGAGCATCCCATCGACCATATGTAGCTGCCGGTCGCAGCGAGCCGCGATATCGGGCTCATGGGTGATGATGACCAGGCTTTGCTTCTCCGCGCGGCCGGCGAGGAGCAGATCCAACACCTTGTGAGAGTTTTCAGTGTCGAGGTTTCCTGTAGGCTCATCGCACAGCAGAATACGCGGGGCGCAGGCTAACGCGCGCGCAACCGCGACTCGTTGCTGTTCACCACCGGACATGTTGCGTGGAAGAACCTCCAGGCGGTGCCCCAAACCCACCTGTTCGAGTGCCTGCAACGCACGCTGATGTGCCTGACGGCCCGGTACGCCGCGCATCCGGAGGGTATGGGTAATGTTCTCGGTGGCGTTCAGATGAGCAATGAGGTGGTACGCCTGAAAGACGAAGGCAATATGCTCACGGCGCGCCACTGTTCGCTCGGCGTCGCTGGCGGTGCCCATGTTTTGGCCCAATATTTTCAGCTCACCTTCGGAGGGCTGATCGAGTAGCCCGATGATAGAGAGGAGCGTAGATTTTCCGCTTCCGGAGGCGCCGGTAATAGCCACCGACTCGCCTTCATGAATGCTGAGAGTTGCGTTTTTTAGCGCCCAGGTGGCGGGCGGGAAGAAACGCGCAATATTGTGGCACTCGATATTAGGTTTTGTGGCGGTAGCGCTCGCTGGGAGGGCACGTTCTGTCTCGTGATGAGGCATTTTAGCGCTCCTTCAGCTTCACGACGGTACCTGCCTTGAGTTCTGTAGCGGGGTTGACGAGCTCGCAGATTCCGGCGGAGCACACACCGAGGGTGACGGGAACGCTCTGACCGTTGTCCAGGGTGATGGAGTGCGTTCCGTTTTCTTCAGTTTTGACGGCGGCTTCGAGCACTGCGAGGGCGTTTTCAGCGCCTCGGTTGAGAGTGACGGTTGCTTGAAAACGTGTTGATGCCGTCGTGTTTTCCGGCAAGTCGATTGTGATGGGGTAGCGTTTCCGTGCGGTAGCTCCCGGTGCGGAGGTATCGCTGTTAGGTCGCGCGCTGTTCTGCGCACCGTTGGAGGCACCTGCGTTAGCGCCGCCGTCAGCGTTAGTTGAGCCTTCGGGTGTGAGGGCCGCGCCCAGAGTGCCTTCGAGCGGGCTTCCGTTATCGGTAAGAATCTGGACTTTCTGCCCCTCAGCGAGTTCATTGCTGAGAGCGCTACCGTCCGCGGAGAGTACCAGACGGTATCCACCCGCGGATAGGGTGCACAGCGCCGGAGTTGAGGTTTGGCCTTTGGTGCCGCAGCTGTTGTCTACGGTGTATTCGTTGCCGTCAGCGAAGAGGTATTCAGAGAGCGGCAGTGCGGTGCTGTAGCGTCCTTCTTCGGTTCGGTCAGTATCCCCGGGAGGGTAGTAGCCACGGTCCAGGTAGAAACGGTAGACAGCGTTGGCGGTTGCTTCGCCGTAGTTTCCTTCCTCATCCCAGATACTGTAGCCGAGCGATTCTAGCGCTTCTTGGAGCTGTTTAACGTCATCGCCGCGAGCGCCTACGACAAGGTCGCGGTAGGCGGGAATACTACCCTTGAACGCAATGATGGGACGCTCGTTGATAGTGGTGATAATTGAGCCGTTACTCAGCTGGGTACCTGCTTTAGCACCGTCCCTGGTCACCACTCCTTGAGGGGTTCCTACGGTGTAGCTTCGGGCGGGTGACACGCTGACTTCTCCCGAGTAGGTGCGGATAACAGTCTGCATGCTGATGCGGGTTGTTAGTTGCGCGGCGCGGGACGGCTGCGCATTGGATTCAACATTGGTGCGTAGCCCCGTGTTGAGCGCGTAGATGGAGAACCCGCCGGTGATGACGAGCAGAATGACGAGCACCGGAACCAGGTAGGCGCGTATGGTTGCCGTTGTAGCGGCGCGGCGGGGGTTTTCTGAACTCTGCTGCGTGTTCATGGGTTCACCTTTCTGCGGTGAAATACGGGGCAGGGGGAATAAAGGGGCTGTATCCTCTGCCCTCATCCGCGGGTGAAAGCGGTTGAGAGCAGAGGACCGGTAGAAAAATCTCGCTAGAAAATGTCCAACAAGGAATCAGCGTTTACTGGTTGCCGTCGGCTAATTGCCGTTGACTAGAGTTGCGGCGCGCTCCTGTGCCTGACGCTCGATATCGCGTACTTCAAGGATGAGCGGCTCATGCTTATTGAGCCAGGTCGCCGCCTTTTCGTAGTAAATATTCTGCGCTTTAGTCAGGATTCCAGTGGACTTTTGGCAGTTGTAGTCAGCATGAGCTAGGGACTGCTCTTCCGCATTGGCGGCGGCATTGGCGGCCTTGTACTTACCCCAGGTTTTCTCTGCGTAGCTGGGAGCATCTCCGAAGTGCTGAATATCGGTGTATCCGCTTTCTTTCATACATGCACCGTAGGTGGTGTCATCGCGGTAGTATTTCCCCATTTCTTCTACTGCGTTATTTTTGGATCCGCCCGTGATGAGCTCGTTAATGAAGTTGGTGTATTTGAGGTAGTTTTCTGCTGAGCCGAAGACAGCCTCTGCCGCACGTCCGAGGCATGAATCTGTTGCCATGCCGACCTGGGCGCCGTTACTCATCGTGATGGTAACGGTTTTGCTGTCTGGGGCTTGGGGATCGCCTTCGAACGCTTTCCGGTATGCCGGGTTTTCCATCGCGGGTGCATTGCTGGAGCTAGCGTTGTCCTGCCGGGTGGACGAGTATCCTTGGGTGGCCGCTTCTTCGTTGGGGAGGTGAGCGCCACTCATCGCAAGTTCATGAACGGAGGTGCCGTAGATAATGTTCTGGCTGCCGGAGTAGGTGAAGGACTTCTCGCTCATGCACTTTTTGATCTCGTTGACGAGGGCCACGTTAATGTCCGGGGATGGATTCTCGTAGCTTGCCAGGACATTGCGAATGTCCTGCTTAACTTCAACGGTGGTGGAGCAACTCGATACACCTAGGCAACAGGCAATACCGATAAGGGCGAGGGATGCGAAGGGCTTCTTTGCCATGGACTGCACCTTTCTCAAGCATCATTGATGGGCGAGAACCGGCAGTGATACGAGCGTATCGTGAGGGCTATCTACAGACCGGCTATATGGTGTGAACCTGCGTTTTGCGGAGTAGAAGCATCATGAGCCGATTACTAAGTATGATAGAGGACAACCCCCCCCCGTACAATAGACACACAAGATGTATTTATGATGTATAACACCTATAAGAATGCATGTAAAAGGGTTTATTAGTTAAAGGGCAGTGCCCCGGAAGAATGACCTTCCGGGGCACCGCCCTTTAGCTATCGCAAAGACTTATTCGGCCTGAAATATTGAGTTTAGAACTTCGTGCCGGTCAGGCGCTCATACGCCTCAACGTAACGGGCACGAGTCTTCTCCACAACCTCCTCAGGCAGGTGCGGCACGTTATCCGAACCGTCCCAACCCGACTCCGGCGAACGCAGCCAGTCACGCACATACTGCTTATCGAAGCTCGGCTGCGCATGACCAGGCTCGTACTGCTGAGCATCCCAGAAACGCGAAGAGTCCGGAGTCAAAACCTCATCACCCAGGGTAATCTCACCGCGGTACGAATCAGTACCGAACTCCATCTTGGTATCCGCCAGAATAATGCCCTGCTCGCGAGCAATCTTCTCCGCAGTCGAGTACAGGCTCAGGCTCAGCTCCTCCAGGCGCTCACCCACCGGCTGACCGACCTCAGCGTACAGCTCCTCACGGGTCACCAGCTCATCATGCTCACCCACCTCAGCCTTACCGGTCGGAGTGAAAATCGGGGTGTCCAGGCGGGAACCATCCACCAGGCCCGCAGGCAGCTTCACACCAGCAATCTCACCGGTCTCGTTATACGCCGCCAGACCCGAACCAGTCAGGTAACCGCGCACAATGCACTCCACCGGGAACATGTTCAGGGAGCGGCAAATCATTGCTCGACCAGCCACAACATCCGGAACATCAGTGGAGAGCACGTGGTTCGGAACCTCCTTGAGCTGCTCAAACCACCACAAGGACATCTGAGTCAGAATCTTGCCCTTGTCCGGAATAACAGTAGGCAGAATACGGTCGAACGCACTAATGCGGTCCGAAGCGACAACCATGACGGAGCCGGCGCGCAGCTCTGCGTCATCACTCACGGTGAGGCCGGTGGCGTCGAAGCGCTCCTCATTCGGAACGTACAGGTCGCGCACCTTGCCGGAATAGATGTGGGTCCAGCCCGGGATTTCCAGGGGGTTAGAACGAGAGGTCATGGGATTATCTCCTGACAAATGAATATGGTGTGATGTGGTGGCAAGAGTCTGTGTAATTACAATACCCGACAAGCCCGGTTACCCGCCTGTGATAGCGGGTCGGAGACGTCTCGGGTACGAAGCGACCGGCTCCCCCACCCTCAAGCGGGGAAGCCGGTCAACGTCTTAGTCTCGCGGAGCGGGAATGTGGATGCGGTTCTCCACAGCCTTCAACGCAATATCGTGACGGTACTGCGCGCCAGCCCACGAGATAGCGCGAACACCCTCGTAGGCGGCGTTACGGGCAGCAGCCAGGTTATCGCCAAGAGCAACAACAGCCAGCACGCGGCCACCGGCGGTGTGGATTTCCTCGCCGGAAACCACGGTGCCCGCGTGAATCACGTGCACGCCCTCCAGCGCATTCGCCTCGTCCAGACCGGTGATGACGTCGCCCTTACGGGGAGTGTCCGGGTAGTTCTCAGCAGCCATGACTACGTCTACCGCGGTGCGGGGATCCCAATCCAGCTCGGTGCCCTCAGAAATCTCGCCGCGAGCAGCCGCACGCAACAGCTGACCCAGCGGGGTGCGCAGACGCGCCAGAACCGCCTGGGTTTCCGGGTCGCCAAAGCGGGCGTTGAACTCGATAACACGCACGCCACGGCTGGTCACAGCCAGACCACAGAAGAGCACACCCACAAACGGGGTGCCGCGCTCAGCCATACGAGCCACGGTCGGGCGAGCCACCTTCTCCACAACCTCCTGCACGAAGCCCTCGGGCAGCCAAGGAAGCGGAGTGTACGCGCCCATACCACCGGTGTTCGGGCCCTCATCGTTGTCAAAAATGCGCTTGAAGTCCTGAGCCGGGGACAGCGGCAGAACGTTCTTACCGTCAGAGATGACGAAGAGGGACACCTCAGGGCCGTCCAGGAACTCTTCGATGACCACGGTGCCGCCAGCGTTGAAGCAAGACTGAGCGTGCTCCAGTGCTGCGGTGCGGTCCTCGGTCACCACAACGCCCTTACCAGCAGCCAGGCCGTCGTCCTTCACCACGTAGGGTGCACCGAACTCGTCCAGGGCAGCCTGCGCCTCAGCGGCATTCGTTGCCACGTAGGCGCGGGCGGTCGGTACGGAAGCCTCTTCCATGACCTGCTTAGCGAAAGCCTTAGAACCTTCCAGCTGGGCGGCAGCTGCGGAGGGGCCAAAAACGTCAAAACCCGCCTCACGCAGTGCATCGGAGACACCTGCGACCAGGGGCGCTTCCGGGCCAATAACGACCAGGTCGGCGTTCAGTTGGCGTGCCAGGGCGGTTGCCTGGGCGGGGTCATTCGCATCAATTGCGTGGACGGGAACATCCTGAGCAATACCGGCGTTGCCGGGGGCGCTGTGCACCTCGGTCACCTCAGGATCGCGCAGAAGCGCACGGATAATTGCGTGTTCACGGCCACCGGGGCCCAGTACCAAAACCTTCATGCTATTCAGGGTACCCTTTATCACACTAAAAATGTGAGCTGAGCGCACTAAAAATGCGGCTCTTCTCATCTAACGGCACATTCGAAAGAATGCCTATCAGAGAAGAACCGCAACAGGTGAGCATTTACTGCAGGACAGCCAGCATTGAATCGGGTTAGACCAACGCCGTCACAGCCGCAAAACCACCAAAAACAATGCCGGGCGCATTCGCGATGACGATTGGCATGTCCTTCTTGGGGCGCCACAGGCCGTAGAGCAACCATAGGGTGCAGTTCATGGCGGCTACCAGGGGCTGAATCCAGTCGCCCTTGTGACCGTTCAGATTACCGATAATCTGCGGGAAATAAAAGACGTACATGAGCACGGCAGCAATCGAAGCGGCTCGTGCAAGAACGGGGAAAAACTTGGCGTGAAATTCAGATTCAGCGCTCATACCGCTTTTTTCTGCGGTGCTCTCGGGCGCGGTGGAAGAAGAGTAGTTCTGCTCTGCCATAAAGTGATATGTTCCTGAAGACCTAATGTGTGTACTATCTGGGCGGCTGTTGTTCTCGCGAACGATGGAGATATAGAGGATGGAAGCAGCTGTTCTGAGTGGTGCCAGGATGAGTGATGCCAGGATGGCACCGCCCCCTATGAATCCCTAGAGATATGTGCAGGCCTCCCCGGGTATACTCCGCGAATATTCTATTCTCCCTTTCCCCAGATACAACCCCCATCACGAATTAACATGAGGGATATCACACATATAGCTCACTGCCAGCCCAAAAATATCACGTGAACACGCAAAATAAGGATGAATCCAGTCACCCTTACAGGCGGCGTTCTGTACGGAAATATTTGCGGAGATACCGTTCTACACTGCCCAATACACCTAAAACCGCGCACATAGGGCAGAACAATGCACCCTTTAAACTAGAAGAATGACCAACAGCACCACCACACAGACCACTCCCCCCACCGCACACCAGAACTGTTGCCCCTTCGACGTAGAACTCGCGCAACTCACCCGTAACGGCCTAACCGAAGCCACCTACCGTGGACGCCTCGTCATCCTCTCCCCCGAGGGAGAAGTCGCCCTGAGTCTCGGCGACACCCACAAACCTTTCTTCTTGCGCTCGGCGCTCAAGCCCCTGCAGGCCATCGGTTCCCTGAAGGCCGGTGCACCCCTGCGCGGTTCCCAGGTCGCCATCGCCTGCGGTTCGCACAGCGGCACCTTCGAACAGATGCGTGCCGTCCAAGACATCCTTGCGCAGGGTAGCACCGAAACACACCCGCTCACCGCGGCAAGCCTGGCGCTCAAGCCTTCCTACCCCTCCGATTCTCAGGCACACAAGGCGATGATTCAGGCCAACCTGGCGCGCACTCCCCTGGCGCACCCCTGCTCAGGCAAGCACGCCGCATTCCTGTGGGCCTGCACCGCCAAGCTGGAACGTGGTGAGCTTGAGGCGGGTTCCCAGAATTGGACCCTACACAACTACCTCGATCCCGCCCACCCGCTACAGCAGGTCATTACCGAGGAAATTGAGGCCTTCGCGGGTGAGCCCGTAGCCGCCATCGGCGTTGATGGATGCGGCGCGCCGGTTCACGCGCTCTCACTGTTGGGTGCCGCACGCGCCTACTCGGCCCTGGGTTCGGCGATCCGCAACCTCGGAGCGGATGCGCGCGCCTCCACGGTCGCCACCGCCATGGTGGACTACCCCGAGCTGATTCAGGCCCCGGGTTCCCCCGATTCGGTCCTGACCGAACAGCTGGACGCCGTGGTCAAGTGCGGCGCGGAGGGTGTGCTCTGCATCGGCCTGCGTTCGGGGGCCTCGGTGGTGGTCAAGATGAGCGACGGCACTCACCGCGCACTCTATGCCGTGGCCCTGCAAGCGCTGGCCGCCTGCGGATACCTGAGCATCGGGGAGTGCGAGCGCCTGTTGCCGCTCGTGGTACGCCCGGTGACCGGCGGCTACGTGGACGGCCGACCGGTTGAGGTGGGCGAGCTGCGTGTGCACGAGGAGCTCTTCACCGAAGCCCTGGAGGGAAAGTAGCCGTGGCCATTCGACGTAAGACCAGTGAAGAGGCGGGCATGGCGGCGGTGCGTGAGGTGCGCGCGCTCTTCGCTTCCTTTGGCTCCGAGCCTTCCGAAGCTATCCTCGTACCCGCTGAAATAGAACGGGCGTTCGCCGCGCTCCCCCGTTCGGTGCGTGCGACCTTCGTGCGCTTCACCCTTGAAGAGCTTGCGACCCTCGCCCCCGGCAATAGCGTGGAGGTGCGCGTACCCCCACTGAGCGTTACTCAGTGCGTAGCCGGCCCCCGCCACACGCGAGGTACCCCACCCTCGGTCGTGGAGACCTCTCCCGCGGTCTGGGCGGCACTCGTGTTGGGCGCCTGCCCGTGGGAGCGCGCCGTGGCGGCCGGGGTACTCGACGCCTCCGGCGAACGTAGCAACCTCTCCGGCTTGCTACCGCTCTTCTAGATTCGCGCTTGTTCCCGCTAATCCGCGCAATTTCCGTGGCCTGCGTTGAGATGTCCATACCGGGGTATTTAGCGTATCCTTCACCACATCTACGCCGAAACCCGGTACACTTTTAAGGGTCTGGTGTATGCCATTGCACACACAGGCAGGTACGAGCACGGAAATACACATCCGTCTCGCACCCGCGCAGACGCATCCGCAGTCCCAACGTCGAAAAGAAGTGACTTGATTCGCCCCGACGGAAAACTCACTCACGACCTCGATCCGATTGACCACGGACCCAAGGACGCCTGCGGCGTCTTCGGCGTCTGGGCACCCGGCGAGGACGTGGCAAAGCTAACCTACTACGGCCTGTACGCGCTTCAGCACCGCGGCCAGGAATCCGCAGGTATCGCAACCAGTAACGGCAAGCGCATCCACGTATATAAGGACATGGGCCTCGTCTCCCAGGTCTTTGACGAAGCAACGCTCAGCTCCATGCCCGGTGACCACGCAATCGGCCACGCCCGATACTCCACCACCGGTGCATCCCATTGGGCTAACGCGCAGCCGACCCTCGGCACCACCCCGCACGGCACGCTCTGCCTGGCCCACAACGGTAACCTCACCAACTCGGCGGACCTCTACGAGCGTGTGCTCGAAAAGAACGGCGGCAAGCCGCCCAAGCACGGCGAGCTGGCACAGGGTAACACCACCGACACCGCACTCATCACCGCCCTGCTCGCGGAGCACGACTTCGACTCCCTTGAAGAGGCAGCCCTCGACCTGTTGCCTACCCTGCGCGGCGCTTTCTGCCTCACTTTTATGGATGAGCACACCCTCTACGCTGCACGCGACCCTCAGGGTGTTCGCCCGCTCGTGCTCGGTCGCTTGGAACGCGGCTGGGTTGTTGCCTCCGAGACCGCAGCTCTCGACATCGTTGGTGCATCCTTCGTGCGTGAGGTTGAGCCCGGCGAGTTCATCACCATCGATGAGAATGGCCTGCGTTCCCAGCGCTTCGCTGAAGCAAAGCCTGCCGGCTGCGTCTTTGAGTACGTTTATCTAGCCCGCCCGGACACCACCATCGCCGGTCGTAGCGTCTACGAATCTCGCGTAGAGATGGGCCGTCAGCTCGCCCGCGAGCACGCGGTGGAGGCTGACCTGGTCATGCCCACCCCCGAATCCGGTGTCCCCGCCGCTATTGGTTACGCCGAAGAGTCCGGCATCCCCTACGGTAACGGCCTGGTCAAGAACGCTTACGTGGGCCGAACCTTCATTCAGCCCTCGCAGACCATCCGTCAGCTCGGTATCCGTCTGAAGCTCAACCCGCTCAAGTCCGTGGTTGCCGGCAAGCGCCTCGTCGTCATCGACGACTCCATCGTTCGCGGTAACACCCAGCGTGCCCTCGTGCGGATGCTCCGCGAGGCCGGTGCGAAGGAAGTGCACGTACGCATCTCCTCACCGCCCGTGAAGTGGCCTTGCTTCTACGGCATCGACTTCGCCTCCCGCGCCGAGCTGATTGCGAACGGCCTGTCGGTGGACGAGATTGCTTCTTCCCTCGGCGCCGATTCGCTCGGCTTCATTTCTGAGGAAGGCATGATGGCCGCCACCGAGCAGCCCGCCGAGAACATGTGTACCGCATGCTTCACCGGCAAATACCCCATCGAATTGCCTAGCGAAGAGCGCCGCGGCAAGTCCCTCTTCGATTCCGAGAAGAAGGGTAAGGGCGGCCCGCTATCCGGCAAGGCCGCCGAAGTGACCGTCGAGCGTGCTGTCCCGGCTAAGCCCGAACGTGCCGAGGCCGTTTCGATTGACACCCGAGAAGGCACCGAGACCCTCGAGACGAAGTTCGCCCCCTCCACCGTCAAGGTCTCCGATGACGACGCCGGCATGGGCATGTGCAACCCCGGCCCCGGCGCCGACCTCGAGGGCCTGCTGACCGAGGCGGATCGCACTCCCGCCAACTCCTCCGCCACCACTACCCCGAAGGAATCTTAATGAGCGAGAACCCCACCACCGTAACCTACGCAAGCGCAGGCGTTGATGTTGAGGCCGGCGATCGCGCCGTCGAGCTGATGAAGGACGCTATCAAGGCGACCCACAACTCCTCCGTTGTTGGCGGCGTGGGCGGCTTCGCGGGCCTGTACGACGTCTCCGAGCTCGTCAAGTACCGCAAGCCCTACCTGGCTACCTCCACCGACGGTGTGGGCACCAAGGTCGCTATCGCACAGGCACTGGATATTCACGACACCATCGGTTACGACCTGGTCGGCATGGTCGTGGACGACATCGTCGTGTGCGGTGCTAAGCCCCTGTTCATGACCGACTACATTGCCACCGGCAAGGTCGTTCCCGAACGTATCGCTGACATTGTGCGCGGTATCGCTGGCGCATGTGCGCAGGCTGGTACCGCCCTGGTTGGCGGCGAAACCGCTGAGCACCCCGGTCTGCTGGCCGAGGACGAGTATGACGTCGCTGGCGCAGCAACCGGCTTGGTCGAGGCAGACGAGCTACTCGGCCCCGACCGCGTGCGCGAAGGCGACGTGCTGATCGCAATGGCATCCTCCGGTATTCACTCCAACGGTTACTCCCTGGTCCGTAAGGTCCTGAACGTTGCCGGTTGGGGTCTGGAACGTCAGGTGGACGAGCTGGGCCGCACCATCGGTGAGGAGCTGCTCGAGCCCACCCGCGTGTACACGGCAGACTGCCTGGATTTGGCAGCAGCGTTCCCCGTCAACGGTGAGGACGGCACCACCGGTAGCGGCGTGCGCGGCTTCTCGCACGTGACCGGCGGCGGTCTGGCTGCTAACCTGGCACGCGTTCTTCCGCAGGGCCTGGAGGGTCGCGTGGACCGCTCCACCTGGCAAATTCCCGCCATCTTCTCCCTGATTGGTTCGCTGGGTAACGTGCCGCTGGCTGACCTGGAGCGTACCCTGAACCTGGGTGTGGGCATGATTGCGATTGTTGACCCCTCCGTGGCTGAGGCTGCTACCAAGCGCTTGAACGACCGCGGTATCCCCTCCTGGATTATGGGTGACGTTGTGGCTGCCGGTGATCCCGAGCCCAATAGCGCCGACTACATTCAGGGCGCTAAGGGCGTGGACGGCGGTGCGGTTCGCCTGCTGGGCTCCTATGCCTCCTAACGTATCTGGGCGGTCTTGAGATCGCGCCGAAGGGCCGGGGCGGTTCCCATGTTGCATGGGGCTGCCCCGGCCCTTTGAAGTATCGGAGGCACTGATGCTCTGGTCGGTGTTCTGACGTTCCGGTATGTTCCCCGAGCGCTTCTTACTTTCACAGCATCATTACTTTTAATTCATGTTCTTTCATCTTTATTTATTTTAATAGTAGAAACATTTTTACTGCATTAAAGTGTTTACACTATAGTGCTAATAAATACTCGGGATCGAACCTCAAATATATACCCCCTTATCAAGCACTTAACTTTCAACTTTAACTTCAGAATTCCCTCAATTACGGGCAACCTAATCCATCCCACAAGGAAAAATTCAAATTTTTAATATAAAAAATATAGTTGAGATATACCTCAAGCTCTCCCTGAGGTGATAGCTTAATGAAGTACCTTTATACGCCGTCCAAAAGATATGCACGGTCCCAAACTTCTTAGCGTATCGAGTAGCAAATCTTATCCCCGTGTTTCTCGGTTTGCGCCATATAACGGCGCCTACCAGTCATCGAAAAACACAGGCCCCGACGGCTCAGGTACACACCACGCAGTCCATATACTCTCAACTCACCAGGAGATTTCACATGAAGCTCCACTGGCCCACACCACCATCTGGCCACCTCGTAGCGTCACCCAAACCCACCCACCGCACTACGCTGAAGCCCCTCCACGCGGGCCTCGCCCTGCTGGCCACCGGCTCACTCATCTTTGGCGGCAACCTGCCCGCGGCCCTCGCGCAGGCTCCCCAAGAAGACGCCGCTCAGACAGACCAGGCCGAAGCCCCCTCGCCCACCTCGCCCTTCAGCGTTCCCACCAACGCGGGCGCACCTCAGGGAACTCCCCGAAGCGCCGCCCCCGGAGCTCTGCCTCAGCAGAAGTTTGACCAGTTCATCGTCACCTACACCGACGAGGCAAAACAGCGCACCGAGGAGCGTAGCGGTGACTCTGCACTGGCAGAAGGAGCAACCCCCGGCGATCTAGACGGTGGTATTCAGCAGACCATCGATTCCTCCGCATCTTCCCTCGAAACCAGCGGTGGAGTCATCCGCACCACCACATCCAACGATGCGATTGTCCACACCTCCAAGAAGCTGGACAAGCAACAGGCTCAGGAGTTCATGAACCGCCTGACCTCCAACCCTAACGTTGCCTCCGTGGAACCCGACTACATCAACTACCCGGCGCTTGAAAGCACCTTCGTCTTCAACGATCCCGAATACTCCAAGCAGTGGAACCTCACGAACCCCACCGTCGGCATCGGCAACACCGGCAACGCCCGCCTATACCGCGGCCTGAAGACGACCGTTGCGGTAATCGATACCGGCTACACCAACCACCCCGAGCTCGTCTCTTCCCTCGTGCCCGGTTACGACTTCATCAGCGATCCGGTGAGCGGCCGCGACGGCAACGGCCGCGACCCCGACCCCCTCGACGAGGGCGACCAGGCTCCCTTCAACCTCTGCGGCGATCTGCAGGACGCACAGCTTTCAAGCTGGCACGGCACTCACGTGGCCGGCATTATCGCCGCGCGTGGCCAAAACCACCAGGGTATCGTGGGTGTCTCCGACCTAGCCTTCATCCAGCCGGTTCGTGTACTCGGTCGATGCGGCGGACGAACCTCCGACGTCGCCGACGCCATCACGTGGGCGGCTGGCGGTCACGTCAATGGCGTCCCCGACAACAAGCAGCCCGCACAGGTGATCAACCTGTCCCTGGGCGGTGTACTGGCCTGCCCCAGCACCTACCAGAAGGCCATCAATTTCGCGCTTTCCAAGGGCGTGGCCGTGGTTGTAGCTGCCGGCAACGGTGAGATGGACGCCTCGAAGTTCGCTCCGGCCAACTGTAAGGGCGTCATTGCGGTGGGTAACAGCACGAAGAATGGCACCCGCGAGTCGAGCTCGAACTACGGCAAGACGGTTACCGTCTCTGCCCCGGGTACCGATATCCTCTCCCTGGGCGTCAACAGCATCACCCGACCCAACGGCAAGTACATCTACACCTACATGACCGGCACCTCCATGGCGGCGCCTCACGTGTCCGGTATCCTGGCCCAGCAGCTGGTGAACGGCGCAAACGTCAGCCGCCAGAAGGTCTACAACTCTGCTTTCCACGCCTCAGTTAACCCGATTAAGTGCGACAAGAACTACTGCGGACGCGGCATCATCAACAGCCGTAAAACCGCCCAGTACGTAGGCAATTTGGATGCGCAGGGTAAGATGTCCTTCAGCCGCCCACGTAGTATCTACACTCGCAGGGTCATTACCTCGACTCGCCGCACGGCCGTGACCGACCTTGATCCGCAGGATACTCCCACTGAGATTCAGGGTGGGCAGGCCTCGAATCAGGCCGAAAAGCCGATGGTGATGACCAACGATAACGCTGACCCCATCAACCCCGACGCCGTCTCGGATGATTCAGCTTCTTCTGAGGAATCCGACACCCAGGTACAGAAGGCGAATGACCTGAGCGACGACGAGAACTCCCAGCAGGACGGGGACTACACGGTCATCTCCCCCGTGCAGAAGCCTCGTGAGGTACATGAGCTGTACTAGGCTATCCGTCACGGCCACCGCGCCGGACCCAGGCAACAGCACATAGAGAAAAGCCCCCGATGAGAGACATCATCGGGGGCTTTTCAGCCTTAAACCGGGCCTCGACTAGCGGTGGTTACCAGAAGCGAAGCTCAAGTAGCCGCTGCTCGGGTAGGTGTTCGCGGATGCACCGTACCAGGAACGGTAACGGGAGGTGTGACCGTGACGCGGACGCGACGGGTACGAGGGGCGAGTCACCGGACGGGACGGGCGAGTCACCGGACGGTTAGTCTTCGGTGCCGGAGTCACCTTAGGGGCGGGGGCCTGGTGACGCTTGGCGTCTTCTTCAGCCTTCTTGCGCGTTGCCTCTTCAGCCGCCTTCTTACGTGCGGCTTCCTCCTCCGCCTTCTTACGTGCCGCCTCAGCTGCGGCAGCCTCCGCAGCTTCACGGTCGGAACGAACCTGCTGAACCGCGCGTGCCGCATTCACGATGCCGGAACCGCACGCCGACTGGTCGCACTCAACACTCTGAGAGGTGGACTGCAGAACCTTCTTCGCCTGCGCGTAAGTCAGTTTCGGGTCGACTGCCTTCATGAGCGCCACAATACCGGCAACATGCGGTGCCGCCATGGACGTGCCCTGGTACTCGGCGTAGTCAGCCTTACCGGGAGCAGTCTTGCCAGCGTTCAGGGTGGAGAGGATACCGCCACCCCAGTAGCGACGGTCGCCGCCGGGGGCGCTCACGTCTACGCGGGAGCCGTAGTTGGAGAAGTAGGAGCGCTTACCGTTCTTATCGGTTGCACCCACGGTAATGACGTCTTCGCAGTTGCCGGGGCTGGACTTCGAGGCATCAAAGTTGTTATTGCCCGCTGCGACAACCACGATGGAGCCGCGCTTATTCGCCTGAGCAATCGCCTGACGGTACGGGGTGGTGCAGGTGCCCTCACTACCAATGGACATGTTAATGACCTGGGCGGGGTGCTGGTTCACAGGAACACCACGCACGCTACCACCGGCGGCCCAAATAATGCCATCGGTGATGTCTGAGTCGAAGCCACCGCAGGCACCCAGAACACGCACGGGCACGATCTTCGCCTCGGGTGCCACACCAGCAATGCCCTCGTTGTTGTTGGCGATAGCGGCAATAGTGCCCGCCACGTGGGTGCCGTGCCAGTCGGAGGGGGTTGCCTTCGAACCGGTGAAGCACTGGTCGTCTACAGTCCAGTTGCCGGCGTCGGTCGGGTCGGAGTCACGGCCATTACCATCGTTAGAGAAGGCAGATTCGGCGATGAAGTCGTAGCCGGGCAGCACGTTAGCGTCAAGGTCCGGGTGGGCGGTAATACCGGAGTCCAGCACCGCCACGGTCACACCCTGGCCGCGGGTGGTGCCCCACGCCTCCAGGGCAGAGATACCCTTCTCGCCGGTGAGGGACCACATACGGTTCATCTTCGGGTCGTTAATCTTGACGGGCGCCGAGGTGTTATCCACGGTGGCGTATCGGCGCATATCGGGCGACACGGATGCAACCTTGGAGTTCGCGCTCAGGGCGTTCATGTACTGCTGCGCCTGGGCAGGGGTGAGAGCCGCGGAGGTGGTGACCACGCTGGCATCCAGGGCGGTGGAGCGAACGTAGCTGGTCTTAATGTTCAGCAGCTCGTCGATGCTCTGCACGTCGGAGGTGATGCCGGCGTAAAGTGCGTCGCTCCAGGTTGCCTGCTCGGTGCCGGCGGCTGCGGACCAGTCAATCTGGTCTGCGGTGGCGTCGGTGGAGGCGGCGTTCTTCGCTTCGTCGGTGTAGGTGATGATGAAACGGTTGTAGGTTGCGGGCGCGGACTGAGTAGTCTGGGCAGTGTTAGAAGCCTGCGCGGCCTGGGTCGTCTGCGGCTGGTTCGTCTGCGCGGTGGGTACCGCTACGGCGGGGATAACGCTTGCTGAGAGCAGGCAGGTTGCGGTGACGAAGCTCAGCAGGGAACGCTGGGAGGTGCGTGCCTGTGAGGGGCGAGCGATGCGAAGCATGAACGTCCTTGAGGTGAGTGGTACCGGGCACGCATAGTCCGGTGTGGCATGACCGGTCAGGCATAGCCAGCATGTGCGTTATGTGTGTGCGGTACGAGTGAATACGGAAGAGTAGGGTGTTGGGGCTACGCGGTGTTTTTGCCGCACGGTATCTGCGAGGAGATGCGTTGTACGGCTGGTCGCGCGTGGCGGTGCGGGTGTGGTGCATGCTGTGGGTTGCGCATTGGATTCGCAATGTGCTTGCACAGGTACGCGCCGTGGGATACTGTAGCACTCTTTTTTAGTTACTTTATGATTAAAATATAGAGTGTGATGCAACTCATTTTATATAAAGATGAGCGAAACTTAAATCGCTACTTTAAAGCCTAAGGATACCTTGACTAGGTATTTCTTTATCTGCATTTATGTGAAGAAAAAATATCATTATCTACGCCACATTATTGATCCCAGACCGCTTCACGCCTAGGAAAAAGTGCTAGGATAGCAATACCTCACCGCATAAACTACTTCCGCAATAAACTCCTCCAGGGGTTTAGAAAACATTGCGCATTAATGCAGTAATGCGCATTTTTCTTTCCGTTGCCACACTGCCAACGCAGTACACGCAGAGAGATATAAATGTTTTCCCAAAAGTGCATTTATGTGAGTGAGTCATCCTCACCAACTGCCGCTTCCGGCACTCACATTTGCAAAGGACCCCGATGTCTTTTACCACTCATCCCTCCTCGCGCCGCGTCGCACGCGCCGCACTGAGCACGGGAACCGCCGCAGCACTCGTGGCTTCCCTGGGCGCACCCGCAACCTTCGCGGCCCCCACCCAGACCAGCAACGCAGCTCGCGCCGCAGCACACACAACCATCTCCTCCCTCAGCCCCGAACAGCAGAAGGCAGGATTCAACCGCTTCGTCATCACCTACACCGATAGCGCACTGAACGCAGGCGGCATCAACTGGGCCAGCCCCGCAGGCACCCAGGTCGCCACCTGGAACGATGCCCTCTACCAGGGCCTCACCTCCGAGGTGAAGGGCATCGACGACCTCTTCAAAATCAAAACCAACTACGTGCGCACCACCTCCCAGAAGGCAACCGTGGTGACCACCTCCTCCAAGCTCACCGCAGAGCAGGCAGAGAAGTACATGGCGACCCTGAGCTCCAACGCCTCCGTCGCTTCCGTCGAGCCCGACCTGCTACGCCACTCCAGCACGCGCGCCCGTGGTACCGCCACCTCCAAGGTCGCTCAGGTAGCCCATGCCGCGCAGGCTTCAAACCAGGCCATCACCCCGAACGACACCCTGTACCCTCAGCAGTGGAACCTGCACGACGCTAAGGGTATCTCCGCCCCTGAGGCCTGGAAAACCACCCAGGGTGCCGGCGTGACCGTGGCCGTCATCGACTCCGGTATCGTCAAGCACCCCGATCTGGACGCTAACGTCCTGCCCGGCTACGACTTCATCACCGAACCCTCCATCGCCCGCGACGGCAACGGCCGCGACGCCGACCCCACCGACCAGGGCAACTGGGAAGAGGCCGGCGTCTGCGACAGCGGATCTGAAGCGAGCGACTCCAACTGGCACGGCACCCACGTGGCCGGTTCTATCGCCGCAATTATGAACAACAAGCGCGGCATTGTCGGCGTGGCCCCCTCATCCAAGATTCTGCCCGTACGTGCTCTGGGCATGTGTGGCGGCTACGACTCCGACATTGCGGACGCAATGGTCTGGGCAGCCGGCGGAACCGTTGAGGGCGTACCCGCAAACTCCCACCCCGCCAAGATTATTAACCTCTCCCTCGGTGGCGAAGGCACCTGCCCCGCAACCTACTCCAAGGCTATTGCCGAGGTGAACAAGCGCGGCGCAATCCTCGTCGTTGCAGCCGGTAACGACGGCCAGGATGCCTCCAAGGTTGCTCCTGCCAACTGCGGCGGATCCATCGTGGTGGGTTCTACCGATCAGAAGGGCAAGCGTAGTGACTTCTCCAACTACGGCAAGATCGTGGATGTGAGCGCCCCCGGTAACACCATCATGTCTACCGTGGACCTGGGCACTACCGTTTCCACCGGCGCCGGCTACACCGAGTACGACGGCACCTCCATGGCTGCACCTCAGGTGGCTGGCATTATCGCCCTCATGAAGTCCGTGGACCCCTCACTGACCGCTGATCGCGCAAAGCAGGTTCTCAAGCAGAGCTCCAAGCCGCTGACCTGCGACGTCAACGCGTGCGGTGCAGGCATTGTGAACGCCGCGAGCGCACTGGCTCAGCTGCAGGGTAAGCAGGAGCCGATTGTTAAGCCCTGGCCGAAGCGTGCGCCCAAGCACCCGACCCGTGCCGCACGTGTTGGCTACGTGACCAACCCGGTTGTTAACCACAACCCGCCCTTCCTGATTACTGGTCAGGGCCTGATTCCCGGTCAGTAATTCGGTGAGCTCCCACCCCTCAGCCTTCCGGCGGTGTTAGCCGCGGGAAACCTCAAAGAATGACAATCACAAAGCCCCCGCCGGGCATGTTCCGGTGGGGGCTTTGTGTGAACAGAACGCCGCGCGTCAAGTGCGGCTTGGTGTCTCCCGCCCGTCCTCACGACTAACAGACGGGAGAGGCTGAGGGGGCGACCGGTCATCTTCCCAGCATCGGTTGGCTATCGGCTGGTGGGCCGAACTCACCAATCTAGGAGGACCGGGGGTAGGCCTGCAGCTTCCAGACGAGCCGACTCGTAGCTGAGGGCGCGCAGCCCCGCGGGGGACACTCCGCTGGAGCTGAGAACCACAGGTGCCTGCTCCCGGGCTGAGCCGCGGTACGAGCCGCCATGCAACTGGTGCTGTACCTGGCCCGCGGGCAGCCGCATAGGCTCGGCCTTCCTCGTGCTGGATTCGTGCGAGGGCTTAGCCGCAAACACCCAACGGCGCTGAACCGCAAAGCTCACCGGAATCAGGATGAGCTCGGTCAGGACCTTGGCCACCGGCAGGGATGCGCCCAGCCCCGTCAGGGCTTCCATGAGGGCCGCATTGGCGGCGAGGATGCCCACCGCCAACGTTGCGTAGCGCGCCAGCGAGGAGGACGCCGAGGGCTGCGAGCCTCCATCATGCATAATTATGCGATTGACGGTGAAGTTCGCCAGCGCCGAGATAACGCGTGCCCCCACCACGGCGCCCAGGAGCGGAACACCCAGCGCCACGAGTGCGAAGAGCGCTAGCGCATCCACCAGGAACCCCGTCACAAAGGAAGAGGCCAGGAAGAGTAGCAGCGGCGCATAGATACGGGCCGAGTCCTGCAGGGGCCTAAAGTGGCTGGTCGGGTTGCCTGGCTCGTACACCTTGACGATGGGTACCTGCGCCAGCTCCACTTCGGCGCGTGTGGCGCGCAGTAGCATGGAGAACTCATACTCGTACTTATCGCCCGGAATCTGCAGAAGCCAGTCCAGAATCTGCGGGGTAAAGGCACGCAATCCGGTCTGCGTATCGGCCACGTGCTTTCCAGTGGCTAGGGCGAAGAACCCGACGGTCGCGCTATTGCCAACCCTTGAGCGCAGGGGCACTTTAGTGCCTTCCTCACCCGCATCCGGGTCGGGTAGGGTGCGCACGCCCAGGACGATGGCCCGCTGCCCGGAGGCAGCCAGGCTCTCGGCACGCACGCCCACCCGGAAGATATCTTGGGGTAGGTGCTGGCCGTCTGCATCCGCGGTCACAAGAATTTCGCCGGGGCGATTGGCCCGTGCCCACTCGATGCCGGTACGCAGAGCCGCACCCTTGCCACGGTTAACGGGATGGGTATGCACGGTGGCTCCATCCAAGCGCAGTTCGGTAAAAATCGGTGCGTAGGTGCTACCGGAACCGTCATCGATCACGAGGATCTCTGCACCCGGATCCTGCGTCTTTAGAGCGTGCGCAAGACGGAGAAGAGACTGGTCAGGCTTATATGCGGGAATTAGAATAATCACGATGCACTCCCGGCAATGTAGAGAATATCACTGGTTCCACGCTCCTTCGTGCCGCCCTGGGGACGATTGACCAGCTGGTTGTTGAAGACCATGGCGGAGGAGCCGCCACCGTCCAGGTTGTAGGCACTTACGCAGCCCAGATTCTTGAACATCTGCGCGAACTCGGTCATGGTCACGCCGCGCGAGTAGTTGGTGGAACGGCCATCAACCACGATGAAGACCAGGTGGTTGGTGCCGAGCACACCCACACCGGTTCGGGGCTGGTTGCCCTGAATCGAGTGGTTACCGAAGTTGGTGTCCACCTCAACGCTGTCGATGCCATCGACGATGGCGGAGTCCTTCACCAGGGCCGGGCCGAAGGAGAGGGTATTCCACACGCCCTCATTGACGAGGCTTTGGGCGCTGGTCGCGGTTTCGTCGTAGAGCTTGACCGATCCGTCGCGGTAGAAGGCTAGGCCCTCGCGGGCGCCAGAGTCGCGGTACACCACGCCGTTTCGAATCACGATGCCGGTGGTACGGAAGCCGTAGTAGTCACCGTTAATGGCCCAGATGCCGTTGTGTTCCGAGGCGATATTCGAGGGGGTGTCGATGATGTTCTGGCCGAACTTGTTGTTCGCGAAGGCGCTGCGCAGCAGGGTCGCATTGTCGAGCTTGATGTCCGCGACGAAGGAGACGACCGCATCGGAGCCGCTACCGGTGGTGGTAGAAGTGATGGTGATTGAGCCTTCGTTAGCGGTGAGGCTCTGACCGTTGACCTTCACCCCGGTCAGTTCGCTGGGGCTCGCCGTGGCGGAGCCGGAGGCGCTTGCATTCGCCTGCGCCGCAGCCGCCTCGTAGGCGGTGGTGTCTTCAATCTCGGTGTGCTCGGCCAGGTAGCGGTTGTAGGCCCAGCCCGCACCGCCTCCGACTACGGCGAGTGCACCGAGGCCGCCTCCGATAAAGATACGGCGGGTGAGCTTCTTCTTGGCGAGCTTCTGTTCTACGGCGGCCTGCTGCTCTGCGGCGGCCTGGGTGGTCTGGTTGCTGTTCCGAGTCATGTTCTGTTCGTTGTTCATGACTCTAGATTGCCGGTGTACTCTCAGTACCAGGCATGACTAAGCTGTACCTCAGCTATGTATGCTTATTCAGCTGAAATTATTTTATGCAGAGCGGCCCGATCTTCCCGATGGGTCAGCCTATGTCGTCCGTTTCCCCGTCCGTTTCCCCATTGCTTGTTCCAGTCCTCGCTATTTCCGAGACCCGTTCCTCGGTTGCAATATAAGGGCACGAAAAAACCGGCTGAGCACCCCGTGCGGGGCCTCAAGCCGGCTCATCATCTGTAGAATACGCTCGTTCGGTACCTACCGAATCATTCCGCGTATTCCTATGCTTCGTCCTCGTAGGAAGCGTACTTTTCAGCGTATGCCGAGTAGTCGTCCTCGTCGTCATAGCGGCGACGGGACGAATCGGAGGACTTGGTGTTCTTCGCACTGCTGAGCTCACGCTCGAGAGCGCTGTAGTCGGTCTCGGGGCTGAAGTATTTCATCTCCCGAGCCTGCCTTGTTGCTTTAGCCTTCTGACGGCCGCGCCCCATGGCGTGACCCCCTCTTTCATCCTGTCCGAAGCTACGGGCGCGCGGGGCGTGCCCTCCCTCGGATCGTTCTACAGTCTTTACTACACTATAGAGTACCCTGTTTTGACGTTCAATGTCGCGCCCTGCAACACGTATTTTACGGAGCGGAGCGCCCCTACTCACCAGAACATCCGTTTTATTTTTCTTACTCTATCGTCTCCACACACGGAACACGCACGGAACCCCGCATCGAAGGCATACTCAGCTTCGATGCGGGGCTTGCGCCTCTCGACCGGTTCACTCACAAGACCGGTGTTGAGAGAATCGCCGCACCGGTCATGACCTCCGGTGCGGGGTCTATGAGAGTCCGAAGAGTCGGGGACTCTAGCTTGCGGTGAAACTACCCAGCGAGGTGGCGTTCGAGGCCACGGAGGTACTCGACGCGTTTACACTATCGGTGGTGGTGTACACCGTGTAGCTCTCACCCTTGGTGATCTTGGAGCTGGAGACCAGAATCAGGCTGGTGTTCGAGTTGACGACCTTGTAGTTGGCCACCACCGTACCCGAGGAGTCAGCCACCTGAATAGTCGTACCGTTACTGACATTCGACAGGTTCGTCAGCTTCACGTAGCCGCTGGTGGAGGAAGTTGCGGGCGCCTCAAACATGTCGCCGGAGTTACCTGCAACCACGGTCGTGCCGTTGAGCAGCAGGTCGCCGTTGGTGTCCAGCGAGGTGTTACCGCCGGTGAAGGGACCGTTCACGATTAGGGTGCCGCCCGAGAGGGTTGCGGTACCGTTGGAGTCGATGCCGTCGCCGTTCGCGTTCACAGTGACGGTGCCGCCAGCGATGTTGATGGTTGCGTCGACCACCTCGAAGGTGCCACCGCCACCCATGCCGCCGCCTGCGCCACCGCCTGCCGGGGGCTGACCCATGGCGCCGGAGTGAGACTGACCGCCACCTGCGGGTGTCTGACCGCCCTGTGCCGCGTTACCCTGGCCGGCCTGACCGTTCTGGGTATTCTGTGCAGTCTGGCCGGTCTGCGCAGTCTGGCTGGTCTGCGTAGTGGAGTTCGACGTCGAGCCGGTGCTGGACGAGCTGGTGGTGCTGTAGGAGGCGTTGATGCCGTCATCCGAGCTGGTCACGTTCACGGTGCCGCCCAGGATATTGACGTACTGCGCCTCAAGGCCCTCATTCGACTGGGTGACGTTCAGGGTACCGCCCGAAATCTGCAGCACGCGCTCGGCCTTGAAGCCATCGTCACCGGCGGAGATGTTCACGGTACCGCCGCTCAGGCGTACCCAGCCGCGGTTGCCGTCGGTGTCGTTGGTTGCCTTGATGCCGTCCTTGGTTGCGGTCACGCTGGTAGTGCCGTCCAGAATATCGACGTAGTCCTTACCCTTGATGCCGGTGTTCGCAGCGGTCACCTCCAGGGTGCCGGATGCAATAACCAGGCCGTCCGTGGTGTGAATACCCTCTTCGTACTTACCCTCAACCTTCAGGGAGCCCTCACCCGCCAGGGTCAGATCACTCTTGGAATAGATAGCTGCGTCGGGGCTACCGCTGGAGGTATCGGAGTAGGAGGAGCCGTCCGAAACAGTGTTGGTGGTGCCCGAAGCGGTGTAGATAACGACCTCGTCCGCCTTGACCACATTGATGGCCGCACCGGTGGAGTTGATGATGGTCGCGTTATCCAGAATCAGGCGGACCATGTCGCTATCGGCCGCCTCAATCTTGATCTGGCCCGCGTAGGTGCCGCTCAAGCGGTAGTTACCCGCCTTGGTGATGGTAATGACGCCGTCGCTGACGGTCACGCCATCGGTCGCGGTCGGGTTCGAAAGATCGATAGTAACTTCGCTGGAGGAATCCCAGGTCAGATCCTTGGCAGAATAGTGGGTGTCCTCGGCGAGCTTCGCGCCGTTCTTCACGTCGGTGGAGAAGGAATCGGCGGTCTTCGACTTGGTGCCGGAGCTACTCGAAGCGGAGGTGCTGATGGCGCGTGCCGCGCTGGTGTTCGAGGTGGAGGTTGCCGAACAACCGGTCAACGCCAGGGCCGCCAGAAGGGTAATGGAGGTTGCACTCTTGATCATATTGCTCTTTTTCACGGGTTTTCCTTCTTCGTGGTTCACAAGCACTATGTAGTGCCACTGCTTTTTTCGGGTAAGTCTTTGGGAGTCAGGCATAGTCTTGGCGAATCCTGCTGGTGCCTGCGTCTGAACAGGGTTATACCTGGTCAGGGCCTGATTTTCTGTCTGCGCGAGTATGATTTATGGTCCTACCCGCGCATCCCAGATTGCCTTTAGACGGGTTGCCGTTTTAGGCGGCTGCGTAGTGTTCGGTCAGGAGCTTGCGGTAGTCTTCCTCGGTCAACGCATCCACGTTCAGGCGGGTGCCGTTGACCGGTTCCAGGTGCATCCAGTTCTCCAGGGTTTCTGCCCACTTGCTGCTTGCCAGCTGCGGATTCAGCGCCGCCATACCGGTTGCAAACTTGGAAATCTTCGAGGGGGTAATACCCGCATCCCAGAGGTGCTGGTCTGCCACGGAAGGCTCCACACCGGACTTGGTTTCGATGATGACCGCATTCGACAGGCCGTAGACGGTGCCAACCAGGTTGCCATGGAAGTTGCGGTAGTTCACGCCCGCCATGAGGATGTTCTCGGACATGGGGGTCCAGGTCAGGTTGGTATCCACCGTCATGCGGGAGGCGACCGGGTTCTTCTCGCTCTGCGGTAGGAAGACCGTGGTACGGCGGTAGCCGGTGGTCAGGACCGCCTCCAGCTTGTGTACGGGACCCGCGAGGATGTCGCCGAGTGCCGCGGTGATGTACTCTCGGCCTTCCGCGGTGAGCGTATCGCGGTTCTCGAAGGTGTACGGGATGCGCTTCTTGACGGTCATGTCCTGCTCACCATCGGTCTTGACCTCCAGGAAGGTCAGCTTCGAGTCCAGGTAGCTACGGGTACGAATCTTGAAGGTATCGTCGCGGCTGTAGGCTGCCGAGTGGTAGCTCTGCATCTGCGGGGTGTCGAAGTAGACCGAGTCGTAGGCGAAGTCGCGCTGGCCGTTGATGTCCATGACGGAGGCGTCTGCGTCGAGCGTGGAGAGCACCATGGCGGCGGTTTCTGCATCGACGATGTACTTGCAGTCCACGCGGGTCTGCATGGCTGCCTTCTCGTTCATGGCTTCGAGGCTGATGCTCTTCCACTCTGAGGGTATGATGTTTGCGGCTGCGTTCGTCATGGGTCTTCGTCCTTCTGGGGGTGCTATCTCTGCTCGTCGAAGACGGCGGATCTACCGAGGTTATCGTGGGTTTTTGATTTCGGGGTGGCGTTGCCGGGCTTACTGAGCCGAATTTACTGAGTGACGGGAGTTCGCTGAAGTGAAATCACCTGAGTATCCAGGGTGGTGTGCGCCTCGGCGGTGGGTGCCGCCGCTCAACGCGACGCGGCCACGGGCTGGGTCGCAGAAATCTGGGATACCGCCGCGGGGGCGTTGCCTTCGGCAATGTCCTTGGGCTGGTAGGTGATGGTGGCGCGGGTCAGGTCGTTCACCAGGTCCAGCTCGGTCACCTTGACCGCGGTGATGGTGTAAGCCCAGGCGAGCGCCCAGGTAGGCCTTGAGCTCTTCTTCATCACTCATCGCGCGGTCGGCGGTAACGTCCTGAGTCTTTTCAGTAGAGACCGGGGCGCTGCGCGAGTCGAGAATCGCGATCAGGGCGACCAGGGTAGCCATGAGGCCGAAGGCGATGTACGCGGGGCTGATGTTAATACCGGCAATCATGCCGACCGAGAGGGCTACGAAGTAGTAGCCAACCTCTCGCTGGCTCAGCGCGGTGGAGCGCAGTCGAATAATCGACAGGACACCGAAGAGGCCCATGCCCATGGCCGAGGCGTTCGAGCCCGCCGAGACCAGGGCGACCGAAACGGTGAAGATACCGGCGTTGATGACCGCGTAAGAAATCATCAATTCGCGGTTGCGGTGCCGCACCAGGTAAAGGGTGCATAGGCTTGCGATCGCGAGGGCGTCTGCAATCGCCATGGTCAGGATTGTCATGGGATGCTCCAGGTCGTCGGGTAGGTTCCTGATCTTCCGGCCCGTCCGTTCTCAGCTCCGGTTGGGTACCTACGTTTTCTGCTTGGTTTCTAGAATCCCGTCCGAAGCTGTGTCACGCCTGTGCTCTCTGTAATTCTCAGTTATATCTTCGCGAACACCAATTAAAGTACCTGTCAGAGTGTTTTACCTCTAAAATTCTTGCAACTATTAGGGCATGGAGAGGCAATTAACCGCATCCGAGCACAACAAATGGGGCCCCCTCTACATCAGAGGGAGCCCCATTCGGGTTTCTAGGGAGTAACCCTAGAATTCAGTATGTACTTATGCCTTCTTACGCATGCGGGTTGCCACCACGACAGCACCGCCGGCACCCAGAGCAATCAGACCCAGGCCAGCAGCGGTCATCGCGCCGGATGCACCGGTCTTAGCCAGGGATGCAGAGCTCTTGGAGGATGCGTTGGAGGAACCGGAGCCGGAATCCAAGTTGTCGTTGTCAGAGGAACCCATCACGACGCTATCGGAGTCCTTGGAGCTCTTAGGAGCCTGGGAATCACCCTCGGAGTGGTCGGCTTCGGGAGTAGCCTCGTCAGACTTCTGGTCCTCGGCGGGCTTGGTCTCCTTAGCGTCCTCAACGGCCGGAGCGGAAGGCTCCTCGGAGGCGCTAGCAGAGGGAGAAGCCTCCGACGGTGCGGGAGTAGGCTCAGCAGACTTGCTCGGCTCAGGGGTGGGCTCGGTAGAAGCGCTCGGTGCGGGAGTCGGCTCGGTAGAAGCGCTCGGTGCGGGAGCGGGCAACGAGTCCTTGACAGCCTGAATGGTCACGGTCGCAGCCTTACCGCCGCGAGGAACGTCGCCATCCTTCAGGGAGCCGGACAGCAGGTAGATGTCAACAGAGACCTGGCCCTTCAACTCGCTCTGCCAAGGAACGGTGACAGTGAAGTTGCCGGACTCATCAGCGTGAATCTCCAGGTAATCCTGGCCGTCAATCTTCACGGCACCCTTGTTCAGCTTCAGAGCCAGCACGGAACCGGAAGTGCCGTCAGCAGTCTTGAAGCCCTCACCCGCGATAATCAGACCCTGACCCTCAACCCAGGTGTCGGGAGTGATGAGGCGGGCGGAATCCGCGTAAGTGTGAGAGATTTCCTGCGCAGCTTCGTCAGCGAAGGTAGCGGGGACGGTAGTAGCAACCAGGCCACAGCTAATCAGGGCGGTGGCGCCGATGCGTGCGATGTTGTTTCGAATGCTCATGCCCCCCATTCTAACGAGCAAAGCTTGGGATGCTGGCCCTTAAACCATGAAAATAATATGACCTAACTTACAAAATAGGGTTTTCTTGAAGGTTCTTTAAAGCCAGAGTTGAACTATAGGGCAAGCAATATTACCCCCTTCTAGCCACATAATTCAGCACCCACATGCAAAAACTTATGTGAAATAGCACCCACACGGGCGAACCTACACGCACCTCCACCCCACTAAAGCACCAGCCCGACCCATCACACACAAAAAATCCCCTCTACCGGGATGTCCACGATTGAACAGCCCGGCAGAGGGGACCCTCGCATACCGCATCACGCGGTAACACTAACTTAAGAATTCTTACGACGCAGCACAGCAGTCACACCCGCCACGCCCAGACCCAGAGCTACCAAGCCCAGACCGGACACGGTAAACACGTTCGAAGCACCGGTGTTAGCCAGCGAGGAACGCTGCGCACGGCTCGAAAGAGAGGCGTTCGACGAAGAAGAATCCAGACGATCCTGGCTACCCGATGCACCCGAGTCAAGACCGTCCTGCGAAGAAGAGCCCCCGTTCGAGGAGGAGCTTCCATCCGAAGAGGAACCGTTGTCTACAACCTCGCAACCGAGGCCGTTATTATCAGCGTCAAACTTCTTACGGAAGTCCGGGTGGCTCGACGGAATAGGAGCCAAGCCGGCGGCGGCAACCTCGGTACAGTTCGCGAAGCGAGTGCTCTCAGCCGAAGGCTGCTCGGTTGCCGAAGCCTGAACGTTCGAAGAACCGCCCAACTGATCCTGTGCAACGGGAGCCTGCTGGGAACCGTTCTTCTGGTCACCAACCTTCTTCTCGTTTTCCTTCTTCGCCTCAGCGGAAGCAGAAGAAGAAACAAGGGTAGAAGCCGAAGCCGATGCGGTAGCCGAAGGGCTCACCGAAGCCGAGGCGGAGGCCTTCTCATCGGCGCGGTTCTTCACCTGGGCGTCCACCGAAGCGACAGTCTCGTCAGCTGCGGTAGCCGAAGCCGAGGGGCTAGCCGAAGCGTCGGCCTTGGGCTCTTCGGCGGAGTCCTTCTTCGGCTCAGCGGTAGCGCTAGCAGAAGCAGAAGCGGATGCGGAAGGCTCAGCGCTCGCCGAGGCACTGGGGCTCTCGGGGGCAACCGAACGAGCCTCAATCTTCACGGTCGCAGCCTTACCGCCACGGGAAGTATCGTTATCCTTCAAAGAACCAGAGAGCAGGTACACGTCAACGGAGACGCGATTCTCCAAATCATTCTGCCAAGGAATCGAGACGGTAAATTCGCCCTTATCGTTAGCAGTAACCTCAAGGTAATCCTTGCCGTCAATCTTAACGGCGCCCTTATTGAGCTTAATCGCGATAGTCGAGCCAGAGGCACGGTCCTGAGTCAGGAAGCCTTCACCGGAAATCTTAAGGGTTTCGCCCTTATACCAGACCTCGGAAATGTGGGAGGCGGCACGGTCCTGATATTCGTGAGTAACGGTTTCCTCACCGTTCTGCGCAAAAGTGGCGGGAATGGCAGTAACAACCAAACCGCAACCAATGAGGGCCGTGGCACCGAAGCGAGTGATAGTGTTTCGAATGTCCATTCCCCCATTTTAGCCCCAGTTTCCAAGGTATCTTCACCAGTCCAGCACGTATTTGCAATGACATGCAACACAACCGTAGGCCGGTAATCACCACAGACAAGCCATCAAGAGCCTAGCCATCAACTTCATCAATCATGAGCTCCAAAGCCTCCCCCACCCCGGTACGCCACAGGTAGGTGGCCTTCACATCCGCACGGCCCGGGCCACCGTTGATCACGGCAACCGGCTTACCGGCACGCAGAGCCTCCAGCACAATCTTGTAGCTACTCATCACCGCCACCGACGAGCCCACCACCAGCAGCGCCGAGCACTCGGCGAGCATGGCATCCTTACGGGCCTTACGTTCGGCTGGCACGGACTCGCCAAAGTACACCACGTCCGGCTTGAGCTTGGTCGAACCGCAGGCGAGGCAGGGCACCATCTGAAAGTCTTGGATGTACCGTTGATCCAGCTCCACGTCACCGTCGGGGTTCACGCGCAAATCCCGACCTTCCAAGCGGTCCAGGTAACCCGGGTTCGCGGCATCCAGGCGCGCGTCCAGGCTCTCGCGGCCCTCATCCTGACCGCAGTCCAGGCAGACGATGCGCGAAAGGTCGCCGTGCAGTGCCAGCAGATTGCGGCTTCCGGCGCGGGCATGCAACCCATCCACATTCTGCGTAATCACGCCGCTAATAGCACCCAACTGCTCCAGCTCGGCGAGCGCATAGTGGGCGCGGTTCGGCTGGGCGCGGCGCATGCGGCGCCAACCCACGTAGGAGCGCGCCCAGTAACGCTGACGGGCGGCGTCATCGTAGCGGAATTCCTGGTAGGTCATGGGACGGTGATCGTGTAGAGACCCACCGGGGCCGCGGTAGTCGGGGATGCCGGATTCGGTGCTTACACCGGCGCCGGTCAGCACAAGAACCTTACCCGCCCCGAGCAGGCGCGCAATGCCCTCGGCGGCGTACCCTTCATCGTGAGGTTCGGCGGTATCCGCCACAACGCGCTGAATAGAGCGAATCGCAGCCCTGTGCACGGAGGCGATTTCTTCACGCTGTTCACCGGCGGCGACAAAGTTCTGGTGGTCAGTCCAGCGGTCCATTTTTCTCCTATGCTCTGCGCTCTAGTGCTGTTCTAGTGCATTAAACGGCTGTGGGGCACCCCTTTCGAGGGTACCCCACAGCCTATTTCTGATGGTTTCGAACGTGCAAACTCAGCCACAGGCTAAGCCCACCCAGCTAATCGAATTCACCCGGCTAACCGGTTGAGCTTACTTCTCAGCCTTCTGCTCACGCTCGGAGGTCACAACCAGGCCGTCGCTAGCAACGTCCGGGTTCACATCCACGGTCACGGTGTCACCGTCATGGATTGCGCCGGAGAGGATGCCGCGAGCCAGGCGGTCGCCAATCTCGCGCTGAACCAGGCGGCGCAGCGGGCGGGCACCGAATGCCGGGTCGTAGCCGGTCTTACCCAGCCACTCCAGGGCTGCCTCGGTCACGTTCAGGCTCAGGCGGCGGCCTTCCAGACGCTTAGCCATGCTCTTGACCTGCAGACCCACAATCTGGCCCAGGTTCTCAGCCGACAGGGGCTGGAACATGATGATGTCGTCCAGTCGGTTCAGGAACTCGGGGCGGAATGCCTGGTGCACAACCTCCATAGCCTTCTCGGAACGCTCGTCGAAGGGCAGGTCCTGGTTGACCAGGTACTGCGAACCGAGGTTCGAGGTCAGAATCAGGATGACGTTACGGAAGTCCACGGTGCGGCCCTGGCCGTCGGTCAGGCGGCCGTCATCGAGCACCTGCAGCAGGATGTCGAAGACCTCGGGGTGCGCCTTCTCGACCTCGTCGAGCAGGACCACCGAGTAGGGGCGACGGCGTACAGCCTCGGTCAGCTGACCGCCCTCTTCGTGGCCGACGTAGCCGGGAGGGGCACCGACCAGGCGGGAAACGGTGTGCTTCTCGGAGTACTCGCTCATGTCGATACGCACCAGGGCACGCTCGTCATCAAACTGGAACTCAGCCAGTGCCTTAGCCAGCTCGGTCTTACCAACACCGGTCGGGCCCAGGAACAGGAAGGAACCAATCGGGCGGTTCGGGTCGGAAATACCGGCGCGGGCACGACGCACAGCGTCAGAGACAGCCACCACGGCGGCTTCCTGACCAATCAGGCGGGCACCGATGCGCTTCTCCATTTCGAGTAGCTTCTCGGACTCACCCTGCATCATGCGGCCTGCGGGAATGCCGGTCCAGGAGGAAATCACCTCGGCGATATCGTCTGCGGTGACCTCTTCAGAGACCATGGACTCGTGCTTAGCGCGGTCCTCGGCGCGCTGTGCTTCCTCCAGTTCGGCCTGCTTTGCAGGAATCTCGCCGTACAGCAGGCGGGATGCCTCGGCAAGGTTACCCTCGCGCTGTGCAACCTCTGCGCGGGAACGCAGCTCGTCAATCTGGGTCTTGATGTCACCCACGCGGTTCAGGCTGGCCTTCTCAGCCTCCCAACGGGCGTTGAGGGCATCGAGCTCTTCCTTCTTGTCGGCCATGTCCTGGCGCAGGGCTTCCAGACGCTCAACCGAGGCGGGGTCGGTCTCGTCAGCCAGGGCCAGCTCCTCCATGGTGAGGCGGTCCACGGCACGGCGCAGTTCGTCAATCTCTTCCGGAGCGGAATCAATTTCCATGCGCAGGCGGGATGCTGCCTCATCAATCAGGTCAATTGCCTTGTCCGGCAACTGACGGGAGGGGATGTAACGGTTAGACAGGGTTGCTGCGGCAACCAGTGCAGAGTCAGCAATCTGCACCTTGTGGTGTGCCTCGTAGCGTTCCTTCAGACCACGCAGAATACCGATGGTGTCCTCGACGCTGGGCTCGCCCACGTACACCTGCTGGAAGCGGCGCTCCAGGGCGGGGTCCTTCTCGATGTTCTCGCGGTACTCGTCCAGGGTGGTGGCACCGATGAGGCGCAACTCGCCTCGAGCCAGCATGGGCTTGAGCATGTTGCCAGCGTCCATGGAACCTTCGGATGCACCAGCACCGACGACGGTGTGAATCTCGTCGATGAAGGTCACAATCTGGCCTTCGGACTTCTTGATTTCTTCGAGGACTGCCTTCAGGCGCTCCTCAAACTCACCACGGTACTTAGCACCGGCGACCATGGAGCCCAGGTCCAGGCTGATGAGCCTCTTGCCACGCAGGGATTCGGGCACATCGCCGGAAACCATACGCTGCGCCAGGCCCTCGACCACGGCGGTCTTACCGACGCCGGGCTCACCAATCAGCACGGGGTTGTTCTTGGTACGGCGGGAGAGGACCTGCACGACGCGGCGGATTTCGGAGTCACGACCGATGACGGGGTCGAGCTTACCGGCACGGGCGATGGCGGTCAGGTCGGTGCCGTACTTTTCGAGGGCTTGGAAGGTGCCTTCGGGGTCGGGGTTGTCCACGGTGCGGTCTCCTCGGACGTTGGGGATGGTCTGTGCAATGAGGTCTGCGGTAGCGCCAAGGTTGTGCATGGCGGTCGCGGTACTATCGGTTCCGCTGGCGATACCGAGCAGAATCATTTCGGTGGAGACGTAGGTGTCCCCGAAGCCCTGTGCGCGGGTCTGTGCGGCCTGCAGGGCGGAGAGTGCGGAACGGCTGAAGGAGGCGTTCTGCACGGAGGCGCCGGATGCCTTGGGCAGCTTCTTGATTTCTGCGGAAGCCGCCTCGGAGATGGCGTCTACATTCAGGCCTGCTGCCTTAAGCACGGAGACTGCGATGCCTTCGCGCTGGTCCATCAGGGCCTTGAGGATGTGGGAAGTCTCAATAGTGGGGTTACCGGCCGTTTGTGCATTGGTATTAGCGGCGGAGATAACGTCTTGACTCTTAGTCGTGAACTTGATGTCCATAGTGTCCTTTCGTGTTGTGCCTTCTGGGACCTATCCTATGTCCCCTCGCATTACATAACTTGAGTCTACTCAGCTCAACTATATTTCGCAAGGGATTTCCAAAAATTTTGTCCATATTTTTCACACCCCCTCACCCCACAGCCCACACCAGCCTCAACTATGCCCAAAAACCATGTTGTTATACTGACCGCATTGGATGCCTACAGGCTCCCACAACCACAACTCAGAATGGGGACCCACATGAAAATACTGGTTCTAGGCGCAACCGGCCGCACCGGTCGCCTCTTCACCCGCAAAGCACTAGAACAGGGGCACACCGTCACCGCCTATGTGCGCAACCCCCATAAGGCGCGAACGCTACTGGGACCCCACCCGAACCTCACGATTACTCCCGGCACTCTAGATGATGCCGAGCGACTCGCCGCAGCTTCTTCCGGGCAGGATGTCATGGTGGGCACCCTGGGCCAGAAAGCCACGGTGCGAGAGTTTCTGCATACCACCTTCATGCAGGAACGCCTGCCGCTCATTATGGAAGCGGTCACAGGCGCAGGCGTAAAGCACTGCGTTCTGATGAGCGCCTACGGCGTAGGCGATACGGTACGCACCGCCTCATTCCCCATGCGTCTGGCATGCAAGGTCATCATGCGCGGCATTTTCACCGACAAGGTTAAGGCGGACGCCTTGGTCTCCGAATATCAGCCGTATATTTCGCGTGCACATCCGGGCAGGCTGACCGACAAGCCCGGTAAGGGCGGGGTGAAGGTGTTTGATATGGCGAGTGTCGAGCGAACTGCGGGTATCCCAACCATTGCCCGCGAGGACGTTGCCGACGCCCTGCTCACCATTGCAGAAGACCCCCGGAACGCGGGCACAGATTTTTTGGTCACAACCGACAATGTCGCCCTACGAGCACCTCATCAATAAACCGGTAGGCTTAAAAGCATGACGACTACAAACACCTTTCCCGCCGCTATCCTCTTCGACCACGACGGAACCCTGGTCGACACCGAACCCGTCTGGGCAGCTGCCAAACAGGAACTCGCCGCAGACTTCGGCGGCACCTGGACCGAACAGGACACTCTCGACTGCCTGGGCCTATCCATGCAGTTCACCCTGGATCGCCTGCGTGAGCGCGGCGTAAACCTGCCCGACGAGCAGATTAACGATTTGCTCGTGGGCAAGGTACGGGAGGCCCTCTCGCATTGCGAGGTTGAATTTCTGCACGGCATCGAACCTTTCCTACGCGAGGTCCGCGACGCGCACATCCCCGCAGCCATCGTTACCAATGCGACCACTTCCATTGCACGCCGCACTGCCGACGCCGCCCCCGAGGGTACCTTCTCGGTGATTATTGGCAACGACGAGACCACCCACCCCAAGCCCAACCCGCAGCCCTATCTGCTGGCCGCGGAACGTCTGGGTGTTGATCCGACTCAGTGCGTGGCGATTGAGGACTCCCCCTCGGGTGTGCGCAGTGCAACCGCGGCGGGTATGCGCGTGATTGTGGTGCCGGGTGAGCTGGAGGTCCCGGCGGAGCTGGGTACCGTGCGCATGAACCACGAGGAGCTGAATCTGGAGGCGGTTCGCGCCCTGGCGGATCGTTAGACAGTTTGCAGCCGACCCACCCCATGACGATTTATTACGAATTACTCATAATAGTGGTTGACATTGGGTCCACCAAGTGATTAACTCGATAGTGACGATTCGACCCGGGCAGCAGTGACCACCAAAGCAACCCACCACGGGCCGAAACGAACCGCAACAGCACAGCGCAACACCCCAAAGGAGAACACTATGGCATTCGCAAAGTACACCGCTCCCGGCCTGACCCTCGAGACCGGTAAGGAACTCTCCAACGTCCTCCAGGCTCGCCTGCACGACCTGAACGACCTGCACCTGATTCTGAAGCACGCTCACTGGAACGTGACCGGCCCCGGCTTCATCGCAGTTCACGAAATGATTGACCCCCAGGTCGACACCGTTCGCGAGTTCGTCGACGCCATCGCAGAGCGTATGGCCACCCTGGGTGCAACCCCCAACGGCCTGGCTGGTGCCCTGGTCGCACAGCGCACCGTTGAGGACTACCCCGTTAATCGTGCACGCGTTGCCGACCACCTGCATGCCCTGAACGACGTGTACACCCGCGTGATTGAGGCTCACCGCAAGGCACGGGCCTTCGCTGGCGAGACCGACCCCATCACCGAGGACCTACTGATTGGCCAGATCGCCGAGCTGGAGAAGTTCCAGTGGTTCATCCGCGCATTCCTTGAGAACAGCGCAGGCGAGATTTCCGAGTAAATCCGAACCAATTCAAGCCAATCAGCCGGTCATCGCCAGATTCATTCCGGCCGCTACCGGCTGATTGGGCGCCCCGGCCCGCTATCCGGGGTGTAGGTGCTTACCTTCGGGCGGGCGTCCCCACGCACCATGTGGGGACGCCCGCCCGTTTATGCACCCGTGCCACTGCCCCCCTCCCTCGAAGTCTCTCAAGGTGCTACTCCGGCGCCTCGACTTGGGCAGATTCCTTGATACAGGGGCACCTAAAAGTACGTTACGGCGAAGTTCAACACCCGGTGGAGCCGTCCTAGATTTCCGATTCCAAGTGCTTTACAGTGGTTCACTGGTCAACACAGATTTGAACGCATTATCAACGTATGCGGGGCCAGATACCCCGCACGCACCGCATCATGCGGAAGGGATTTATGAGTACGCACGCACCCTATGAGCACGGCACTGAAGCCGAGATGCTCCAGAACAAGCCGGCACGCCATCGGGCGGTCAACGACCCCTCCCCCGCCCAGATTAAGCGATGGCGCCGCTACCTGGCCGATGAAGAGTCGGAGGCGCGCATCTACCGCTACCTGGCGCGCCGTGCCGAGGGCGCCGACCGCGAAATCTTGTTGCAGGTTGCCGAGGCTGAGAATCGCCACCAGCAACATTGGCGTGACATGCTCGGTGAACACGCGGATGTTCACGTGCGCCCGTCCATGCAGTCCCTACTCCTGCAGTTCTTGGCGAAGAACTTCGGTTCGGTGTTTATTCTGGCAATGGCGCAGCGTGCGGAGTCCCGCTCCCCTTACGCTGAGGATCCGGACGCTACAGAGGAGATGGCCGCTGACGAGGCAATTCACGAGGAAATTATTCGCGCACTGGCGACTAGCGGCCGCGAGAAACTCTCGGGTAATTTCCGTGCGGCGGTCTTTGGCGCCAATGATGGTTTGGTCTCGAACCTCGCGCTAACTATGGGTATTACCGCCTCGGGCGCATCCAGCTCGATGGTTCTGCTCTCGGGTGTTGCCGGCCTACTGGCGGGTGCGCTGTCAATGGCGGCGGGCGAGTTCGTCTCGGTGCGTTCTCAGCGTGAGCTGCTGGACGCCTCCCTACCGACCCAGGTGACCCTGCGCGTGGCGGACGATTTGGATTTGGACGCTAACGAGCTGGAGCTGATTTACCGTGCCCGTGGCATGGATCCGAAGGCTGCGCATCACCGCGCGATGGAGCGTTTCGGCTACCTGGATTGCGATTGCGATCCGTCGCTGTCTCACCGCGAGGATGAGGATCGTGAGGAGAATGTGGCTTTGGGTACCGATATTGGTGCCGCCGCTGCGTCCTTTGCGTTCTTCGCTTCGGGTGCACTGGTTCCGATTCTGCCCTATATTTTCGGCTTGTCGGGTGTGTTCGCGATGGTGCTGTCTCTGCTGTTCGTGGGTGCGGCGCTGGGCTTCACCGGCGGCGTGGTGGGTCTGCTTTCGGGTGCGTCCCCGCTTAAGCGCGGTATTCGCCAGATTCTAATTGGCTACGGTGCGGCATTCGTGACCTACCTGCTGGGTCTGGCATTTGGTACGACGACTGGCTAATCTGACTCCCTTATAAGCTTTCGACAAGTGTATATAGCCGCTCAAGTATGCTCTGCACTCCCCCGTGGGCGCTTCATCCTGAGCAGACGGAAACCCCCGGCAAATGAGTTGAACTCACTCACCGGGGGTTCATCACTCTCTACTACACCTTCACCGCTCAGCACGATACAGGCAGCTGTGAAGGTTCAACCTCACAGGGCATTAAGCTGAGGCCCCAAGAAAAATCAGATTAGGGATTAATCTGGGAGGTGGTTGCTTCACCAGACAGCACAAGGGTGTCGCTGTATCCGTTACCGGTGTAGCTAATAGTAGCGTTCTGGATGCTGGAGGTCTGCTTGTAGGAGATCCATCCCAGCGCCGGAGAAAAGCTAACCTGTGCGGGCATAATAACAACCTGTCCGTAGTACTTGCTACCAGATTGCTTCAGGGTGTACGCCTTAGCGGTGGTAAAGGTGATACGGCCCTTGAAGGTGTAGGTACCATCGGAGTTCTTAGTGACAGTGGGCACCTCTGCAGACCAGTTACCTGCGGTCTGTGCAATGGACAGGTACTTTGACTGGCCTGCCGATGCAATTAGCTCAACGTTGGTACCAGTCAATGCGGAACGGTTGTTTGGACCCCATACCTTACCGTTAATCTTGCCGGTCTTAGCAGAGTTTACCGCCCCAGCAGGCACAGTGAACTCAACCTCGGTCACGAAGGTTGCCCCCTTAGACAAGGTTGCAGTGGAGTTAGTGATGTATGCACTACCGCTTGATTCCTTAGTGGTCGGCACCGACCACCAGAAACCGCTGGCAGCCACGTAGGAACCAGGAGAAGCAGTCTGGGAGTTATTGACCGGGGTAAATTTGCCTTCACCGTTAACGTACAGATCAGGGTTGGTGGGCTTGGATGCGTTGTCGTCCCAGTTCAGGTCAGATTCATAGTTAGATGCGAAGTAGGCATCAGGGCTGGTCGGGTGAACGGGGCCGGTGCTGGTGGACGAAGTATAACCAATAAAGCCACCACCGTACTGAGCGCTAACGAACAAGCCGTGCTGGATGGTAACTTCCTTGGATGCAGCGTAGGCGGGCACCGCTGCGGAGGCTGCGACGACGGGTGCGGACCAGATGCCGGCCTTAGCGACGGCACGGCGAGAAATGGACTGGGTCATGAGTGAATATTCTCCTTTTATACGCTGATGTTTTATTGATAACTCATCAGATACACCTCTGATTAGCTTCAATGCCCTCAAGTATACAAGAATTAAACACTCATTAATGCATATTTTTATATATTGTGCATAAAATTTCTTTCTAATGCACGATATATATCCCAAACACAGATACCAGATAGGCGGCTCATGCGAGCAGGAATCCACGTCTGTTTTCGATTAAAACACAGATGCCGGTAGTCTCGACGACTACCGGCATCTGCCGTATTTTATGCTGTTTACTTCGCTGCGAAGATTTCGCGCATCAGGTTTGCAGCCTCGGAGGGGGTCTTACCGACCTTCACGCCTACTGCTTCCAGTGCTTCCTTCTTCGCCTGAGCGGTACCGGAGGAGCCAGAGACAATAGCGCCTGCGTGGCCCATGGTCTTACCCTCGGGAGCGGTGAAGCCCGCAATGTAACCGACGACAGGCTTGGTCACGTTTGCCTTGATGTACTCAGCGGCACGCTCCTCAGCGTCACCACCAATCTCACCAATCATGACGATTGCCTCGGTCTCGGGGTCAGCCTCGAAGGCTTCCAAAGCGTCGATGTGGGTGGTGCCGATAATGGGGTCGCCGCCGATACCGATAGCGGTAGTGAAACCAATGTCAGACAGCTCGTACATCAGCTGGTAGGTCAGGGTACCGGACTTGGAAACCAGACCGATCTTGCCCTTGCCGGTAATGTTCGCCGGGATAATGCCGACCAGGCACTCCTCGGGGGAGATGATGCCGGGGCAGTTGGGGCCGATGATACGGGTAATCTGCTTGCCGTTCTCGTCCACGGATGCCTTAGCAGCTACCCAGAACTCTGCGGAGTCCTGAACCGGAACGCCCTCGGTAATAACGACGACGAGGCCGATCTTAGCCTCGATAGCCTCGAGAACTGCCGCCTTGGTGAAGGCCGGGGGAACGAACACGATGGAGACGTTCGCGCCGGTCTTCTCGATGGCCTCAGCCACGGTACCGTACACGGTCAGCTCAACATCGGAGCCGTCCTTTGCCTTGTGGGTGACGGTGGTGCCGGCCTTGCGGGCGTTCACGCCACCCACAATGTTGGTGCCAGCTGCGAGCATACGTGCGGTGTGCTTGGTACCCTCGCCACCGGTGATGCCCTGAACGATGACCTTGGAGTCCTTGTTCACAAAGATAGACATATTACTTCCTTGAAATCCTTTGCTGGCGATTACGCCTTGTGAGCGAGCTCTGCTGCCTTGTCAGCGCCGGAGTCCATGGTCTCAGCCAGAACAACCAGCGGGTGGTTCGCCTCGGAGAGGATGCGGCGGCCCTCAGCAACGTTGTTGCCGTCCAGGCGCACAACCAGGGGCTTGGTTGCCGCGTCGCCCAGGATCTCCAGAGCCTTCACAATGCCGTCTGCCACTGCGTCACATGCGGTGATGCCGCCGAAGACGTTCACGAAAACGCTCTTGACCTGCTCGTCGCCGAGAATAATCTCCAGGCCAGCAGCCATAACCTCTGCGGATGCGCCGCCACCAATATCAAGGAAGTTAGCGGGCTTGACGTTGCCGTGGTTCTCACCAGCGTAAGCAACGACGTCCAGAGTAGACATCACCAGACCAGCACCGTTACCAACGATGCCAACCTCGCCGTCCAGCTTCACGTAGTTCAGGTCGAACTGCTTTGCCCTAGCTTCCAGCGGGTTCTCTGCGGACTTGTCCACGAGAGCCTCGTGCTCGGGCTGGCGGAATTCTGCGTTGTCGTCCAGGGAGACCTTGCCGTCCAGGGCCAGGATGGTGCCCTCGGGGGTCAGCACGAGGGGGTTAACCTCAACCAGGGTTGCGTCTTCCTTGCTGAAGACCTCGCCCAGCTTGACGAGGACAGGAACAACCTTCTCCTGCAGTTCTGCAGAGAAACCCGCCGCCTTTGCGATTTCCTTAGCCTTTGCCTGGTCCAGACCGACCAGCGGGTCAACCTCAACCTTAGCCAGTGCCTCGGGACGCTCAGCTGCCAGCTGCTCAATCTCCATACCGCCTTCAACCGAGCACATTGCCAGGTAGGAGCGGTTTGCGCGGTCCAGCAGCAGGGAGAAGTAGTACTCCTCGGCGATGTCTGCGCCGTCAGCAACCAACACGCGGTGGACGGTGTGGCCCTTAATGTCCATGCCAAGAATTGCCTTAGCGTGCTCGTAAGCCTCTTCGGGGGACTTGGCGAGCTTCACGCCGCCAGCCTTACCGCGGCCGCCGGTCTTAACCTGAGCCTTGATGACGGTCAGGCCGCCGATTTCCTCAGCTGCTGCCTTTGCTTCTTCAGGGGTGGTCGCAACAATGCCCTTGAGCACGGGAACGCCGTGCTTAGCGAAGAGCTCGCGCGCCTGGTATTCGAAAAGGTCCACAGGTGTCCTTCTTCTTCGAAGTGGTGCCGAGTACTAGTGCACACGGCCTGGTCATTAGAGGAGGTTCCCCAGTGTACCCGCTACGGTGCGATAGGGGTCTCTCGCACCCAGCGCACGCGCATCATTGACGCGGGGAATTTCTCTTGATTTCTACTCTATCGGATTCGGCGTGAGCTCGCACTCACGGAGCCCAAAATACGGGATTTTAGCGACTTAGGTCACAAATACTGCGGGATGGAAATTACCACGTATCGCATGCCGGGAAACACGCAGAACAACACAGGCAGAACGCGGGTATTGGAGGGACGGGCGCTCTCGGGCACCCGCCCCTACACGTATACATCCGCAACCCTAGGAAACCTTCTCCAGCGGCGCGTAACGCAACAGCAGACGCTTCTCCTCCGAACCGAAGCGGACCTTCGCCACAGTCTTATCGCCACTGCCCTCAACGGCCAGCACACGGCCCTCGCCAAACTTGGTGTGGCGCACCGTATCGCCAACCGCCAGGGTCGGAATTTCCTTGCTCTGATGCACGCGGGAACGGTTCGACACCTTTGAGGAGGCGGTAGCCGCCGCCAGCCCGTAGCTCGCCGAACCGTTGATATCCGCGGTGGACGGCTCAGAACGGCGCGAGGAGCGAGACTCGTAAGGGTCAGAGTAGGAGCCACGCGAGCTACCGGAGCTGTATCCGGAGCGCGAACCGCCCGAGTAGCCGCCGTAGGAACGACCGTACGAACCGCCGCCATAAGAGCTGCCGCCGCGAGCGCCATACGCACCCATACCGGAAGCGCCGAAGCCCGAGAAGCCCGCGGTGCGCTTCCACTCGATCAGCTCCTCCGGAATCTCCTCCAGGAAGGGCGAGGGCGGGTTGAACTGGCTCTTACCCCACATCGTGCGGGTCTCCGAGCGGGTCAAGTACAGGCGCTCCATGGCGCGGGTCAGACCCACGTACGCCAGGCGGCGCTCCTCGCTCATCTCCTTCTCGTCGGTCAGGGCGCGCTGGTGCGGGAACAGGCCGTGCTCCATACCGGTCAGGAACACCACGGGGAACTCCAAACCCTTGGCGGTGTGCAGGGTCATGAGGGTGACCATACCCTGCGCCTTCGCCTCAGCCGCCTCGGCGGCAATCTGCGCTGCGGATGCGTTCTCACCCTCCGCGCTAGCGGGTCGGTTCGGAATCGAGTCGGCGTCGGCAACCAGGGCCACGTGCTCCAAGAACTGCTCGAGGTCAGCGCCGGGGTTCTCAGTCTCGAACTCGACCATGGCGTCCAGCAACTCGGAGAGGTTCTCCACGCGTGACTCGTCCTGAATATCCTTTGAAGCGCGTAGAGCCGCCAGGTAGCCGGTCTGCTCCAGGACCGCCTCCAGGCAGGTCGCGGCCGGTTCGGTGCGGGCAATCTGCGCCAAATCGTCCATGAGGCGCACAAACTCGCCGTACTTCTTCACCGCAGCGGCGCCCAGACCCGGAATGTCGGCAGCCTGGCGGGCGGCGGCAAAGAACGAGATGCGGTGGGCCGTTGCGTAATCAGCCACCACAGACTCGGACTTGGCACCGATACCACGCTTGGGCTCGTTCAGAATGCGGCGCACGTTCACATCGTCATCGGGGTTGCTCAGGGCGCGTAGGTAGGCGAGCGCATCCTTGATTTCCTTGCGCTCGTAGAAGCGAGTGCCACCGACCACGCGGTACGGCAAGCCGGCACGCATGAGCATGTCCTCGAGGGTTCGGGACTGCGCGTTGGTGCGGTAGAAAATTGCAACGTCACCGGGCTGCACGCCGTACTCGTCCGCCAGGCGGTCAATTTCGCGGGTGATGTAGCGTGCCTCGGCGTGCTCGGATTCGGCAACGTAACCGATAATCTTCGCGCCCGCACCGGAGGCGGTCCACAGCTTCTTAGGGCGACGGTCAGGGTTGCGTTCAATGACCGCGTTCGCCGCCGAAAGGATGTTCTGCGTGGAGCGGTAGTTCTGCTCCAGCAGGATTGTGTGGGCGTTCGGGTAGTCCTTCTCGAAGTCCGTAATATTGCGGATATCCGCGCCACGGAAGGCATAAATGGACTGGTCGGAGTCACCCACCACGGTCAGCTCAGCAGGGGGCACAGCGTCCGGGTAGGGGCCGCGGTCCGCCGGTGCCTTCGCGTGGGCGCCGACCAGTTCACGCACCAGCTGGTACTGGGCGTGGTTGGTGTCCTGGTACTCGTCCACGAGGATGTGGCGGAACTTGCGGCGGTAGTAGTTTGCGATTTCGGGAAACTTCTTCAGCAGGAAGACGGTGCGGCCAATCAGGTCGTCAAAGTCGAGGGAGTTGGCGGCGCGCAGACGCTGCGTGTAGACGGTGTAGATCTGCGCGACGGTCTTCTCGTACGGGTTATCGCTTGCCACTCGGGATGCGTACGCTTCGGCACTAACCAGCTCGTTCTTCAGCCCGGAAATGCGGTTACCCACGGCCTTGGCGGTGAACTTCTTGGGGTCCAGGTTGAGCTCTTTAATAATCAGGCTCAGCAGGCGCTGCGAGTCGGTGGAGTCATAAATCGTGAAGGTGGACTTCAGGCCCAGCGCGGCGGCCTCACGGCGCAACACGCGCACGCAGAAGCTGTGGAAGGTCGAGATCCACATGTGCTTGGCGCGCGGGCCGACCAGCGCCTCGATACGTTCGCGCATCTCGGCAGCTGCCTTATTCGTGAAGGTGATGGCGAGAATCTGGCCGGGGGTCGCGCGGTGGGTTGCGAGCAGGTAGGCGATGCGGTGGGTGAGCACACGGGTCTTACCGGAGCCGGCGCCCGCGACGATGAGCAGGGGCGAGCCGGAGTGCAGTACCGCTTCTTCCTGGCGGTCGTTGAGCCCGGCAGTGAGGGATGCGGGGTCCACGGTGCTCAGGCTATAGGTGCGTTCGCCGTAGGGATCGGCGGGGTCGAAGTCCTCGCCGTAGCCGCCGACGCGGTAGGCGGGCGGCATGAAGTCGCCGAGCGGGTCTGCGGCGGTGAAGGCTGCGGGCATGCCGGGTTCGGGCGCACTGGTAGCAGGTGCGCTGTAGGCGGGCATGCCGGTGGGCAGGGTGACGGGGACATCCTGTGCGGACGCCTCCATCACCGGAGCATCCATCACTGCGGCGTCCATGGGAGGGGCGTAGTAGTCGTCCTCGGCCGGGGGTACGTCGTAGTAGGGGTCGAAGGGCGGCTCATCAGCCAGTGCAAGGTCAGCCGGTGCGGGTTCTGCGGGGGTGACGAGTTCGGCGGCGAAGAGGCCGTCCTGCTCGGTGAAGGGTTGCTTCTGCTGTTCGGGCTTATCACTCATCGTCTACCTCGCTACCTAGAATACACGTTCGATATTCCATGCTACCGCATTTGTTCCGTCGCTCCCACCCGTTCGGTCACCCGGCCGCCCCTCAGCTCATTCGGGTACGAGAAACCGCCCGCGCCTGCTAACGCAAGCAACGGGCGGTTTCTCGTACCGGCACGCTGTCGGTTCTATGTGCCCCCGAGACGATTCGAACGTCCGACACCTTCTTTAGGAGAGAAGTGCTCTATCCCCTGAGCTACGAGGGCGTACCTATCCAGTATAAAGCACCGCACGCCACGGGCCGACACAGTGTTCAGAAATCTCAGCCATCCATACAATTGCCGGTCTGCATGCGACCCGCGTTCACCGTCCGAAGACACCCGTTCCTTGCGGCAGAACCGCTCCTACAATGTACGAATGAGCATCTACATTGACCCACCCACCTGGCCCGCACACGGCACCGTCTTCTCACACCTCATCTCCGATGCATCCCTGGCGGAGCTGCACAAGTTTGCCGCCTCGGCGGGCATCAGCGAGCGCGCCTTTGATCGCGACCACTACGATGTGCCGGCGCACCGCTACGAGGAGCTGGTTCAGGCGGGCGCGGTTGAGCTCAGCGGTGCAGAACTGACTCGCAAGCTCATTGCAAGCGGTCTGCGCATTCCCCTGAAGGAGCGTCCCGAGAAGATTCGCCCGCGCCTGCTGCGTGCCTGGGAGGCGACGTTTGCGCCCCACCTCGAGAAGGCTCCTGCCACCCTCCAGACTCAACTCACGGAACAGGTGGCGGAGCTGGGCGAGCGCCTGCTGCAGGCGTGGGAACAGCCGCACCGCGCCTACCACCACAGCGGGCACCTTTCGCAGATGCTCGCCGATCTGGACCGACTATATTCGGGCCGCACACCCCTCGTTTCGACCTTGGCGGCGTGGTTCCACGATGCGGTCTATGAGAGCGTAGCGGGCGAGGATGAGCGCCGCAGCGAGCAGCTGGCAACCGTCTCCCTGGAGCCACTGGTCGCCGCGGGCCTGCTGAGCGGTGACGAGCTGCAGATGGTGTGCCTTCTGGTGAGCGCCACGGCTACCCACGAGTTGCACGAACCTACCAACCTGCCGACAGGCTACGAACCGGCTGATATTGAGGTTTTCCTCGATGCCGACATGGCTATCCTGGCGGCCAAACCGGCGCGCTACCGCCGCTACCTGCGCGGGGTGCGTAGCGAGTATTCCCGTTTTGACGATGAGGCGTTCCGCACCGGCCGCACGAGCTTCCTGCGTTCCATCCTGGAGCGCGAGCGCATCTTCCTCTCTCATCAGGCTCGCCAGCTTTGGGAGGAGCCCGCACGGACCAATCTGCGTGCGGAGCTGACCGAGTGGGAGCGCGACCCGCAGAAGCTCCTGCGGGCTCTCGCCTCCTAAAAAATACCGCCGAGAATGCATGCGCACTCTCGGCGGTATTTTGTGTATTTATCGGGTACACAAAAGGCGCCCACCCCGTGCGGGGTAGGCGCCTTTGCGAGGTTATTGGGCTAGGGAGCCAGCTCTTATGCGCTAAGGCTTAGAGAGCGGTGTAGTAGCCGTCAACGGACATCCAGGAGGTGGGGTGCACCAGGGTACCGTTGGTGGGGTTCAGAGCGGAGATCATCTTGCCGTCACCCAGGTAGATACCAACGTGGCTGTAGCCGTTCTGGAAGACGATGTCGCCGGGCTGGGGGTTAGAGGTGGGGCGCAGCTCGTCCTTCATTGCGTAGGTGTAAGCGGTCAGCTTGATGCCGTGCTGAGCGAAAACCCACGAGGTGAAGCCGGAGCAGTCCCATGCACCGTAGCTCTTGCCACCCCAAACGTAGGAGCCGCCGAGACCGCTCATTGCGGTTGCGACGATTGCGTCGCGAGAAGCGTTACCGGAGGAAGCGACGGGCGCTGCCTGCTCCTGGGTTGCTACGGGAGCAACGGGAGCCTGCTGAGTCTCAGCCTGGGGTGCAGTGTAGGCCTGCTGTGCCTGAGCCTGGGGTGCAACGTAGGTGGTTGCGGGGGTGGTGTAGCTGGTGTAGTCGAACTCGTAGTTGGTGTAGTCGTAGGACAGATCAGCTGCGGCGGGAATCTGTGCGAATGCGTTTGCCGGAACGGTCGAACCGAGCAGAACAGCACCTGCTGCGATGGCTACACCTGCGGTACGTACAATCTTCTTAACCATTGGTTTCCTCCATTGCCTGACGAGGTGAGCTGTCGGGCTCGAGCATGGATTCGCTCGGCCACCGAAGTGACTTAGCCCCAAGGCTTCTCGAGTGAGAAGCCGTATCCCAGCTTGGGGATTGGGTCCCCCGCTTCTGCCATTCTGGGTAGACGTTCATCGAAGCGTTGGCAGAACTCAGCGGAACCGCTTCGACGGTGCCCTCTTACGTTGAGGATTTGGACACAAGACGAGAATACACAGAAAACTCCCAGTTGTCATCTCTCTCTGGCTTAAATTTTGGCGTTTCACCCTTGAGCGAATACTTGACAGTGCAAGCATCTAAACCTTGGCCAACAGGGGCCCCATCACCCTTTTAATGCCTCCGACTAGGTATTTCATAAGGATGCACATTCTTTTTACGGGAACTTCCCTCCCTTAAGAACAGGATTCAAAACTCTTAAAAATGAGCCTTATCTCTTAAGCAAACATCCCAGAAGACGGCATCCTGCGCCCCCAGAGGCCCCCGCACATTCAAAAAACACGAAAAAATGTACTCCTCTGCAGTTGCCAATACCTTAGGCGGAGGAGTATAAGCACCCGCACGCGATTCTGTGTGCGACACAGACCCATGACCCAGGCCTGTAGCGCAGACGCGTAACGTAGCGTACCGCAGAGGCGATAAACAGCGGAGGCGGCACCTCCCCCACCCGGGGAAGGCACCGCCTCCGCAACTATCTAGCGTTATATACGTCTACAGAGCGCTGGCACGCTTCACAACGATTGCATTTGCCACGTCCATATCCAGGGACAGAGTATCGTCCTCGCCGTCGGCGTGAACGATCACATCATCATTCTGGCCCGCCACAACCGACACCGAGGCACCGTAGACGATACCCGCATCCGCCAGAAGCTTCAGTAGCTCAACGTCAGTCTGGATGGATTCAGGGAAACGGGAAATCGTAAAACGATCCTCGGGACCCGAATCGCGAGCAGCCAGAGACATCGGCACAGTGCGCTCGTCGTTCTTCTCGCTTGCGATACCCAGCTCTTCCAGGCCGGGAATGGCGTTACCATACGGGGAGAACTTCGGTTCCTTGAGCATTTCCAGGATGCGCTTCTCGACCTTATCGCTCATAACGTGCTCCCAGCGGCATGCCTCTTCGTGCACGTACTCGAGGTCCAGGCCGATAATATCGGAGAGCAGACGCTCGGCCAGACGGTGCTTACGCATCACCTCGACGGCCTTCTGGCGACCCTCATCGGTCAGCTCCAGGTGGCGGTCGGGCTCAACGGTGAGCAGCCCGTGCTTCTCCATGCGAGCCACAGTCTGGGAAACGGTCGGGCCGGAGTGCTCCAGACGCTCGGCGATGCGCGCACGCATGGGGACGATGCCCTCTTCCTCCAGTTCGAGAATAGTGCGCAAGTACATCTCTGTGGTGTCGATAAGGTCAGTCATTATCTCTCCAGCCATCAGCACGACAGTGCGTAGGTAGCCCTGCCTAAGTCGTTAGTTTACTCAATAGACCATTATGTACCCTTTGGACGGTTTTTGCCATGAGACAGCCCCGCAAGTTGCCCAGCGCGAACAGCCGAGCACCCCGCGGGGCTCCTTAATTCTCTATGGTGGTGGCTCTACTCGGCGGCGAGGGCCTCAGAAACCTCGGAGACCTCAGCAGCCTCAGCGGATTCCACACTGTTCTCTGCGATGCTCTCCTCAGAGGCTTCAGCGGAGGCTTCTGGCTCCTCGGTCTTCTCATCTGCCTTCTCCTCGGCATTCGTTTCCAAAGAATCGGCGGAGGATTCCTGTTCAAGGTCCTCGGGACGCACGCGGTCAGCCCACGGCACCCAATCCGGGGCGATGAGCGCATCATCGCCGGGCAGCAGGCCCACCTCGCAAATCGTGGCAACCTTCGAACGCGGGGCGCGGGAAAGGGTCGCAAACCAGAACCAGCCGCGGTACCCGGGCATCGTGCACTCGAAGAGATGGGTGCTCAGGCGCTCTTCCTCGGGGCGCACGTGATGCACCAGGCCAATGTTATGGTCGGGGGTAATCTCACGAACGCCCTGCAGGGCCACGTCCTTGGCCGCCGCCAGAATCTCATCCACCTTGGAGGTGCGGCGGGCCTTGTGCGGAACACCCAGGGAAGGTTCACCCGGCTCCTCAGCCGGCGCGGAGAAAGGGTCGGTAGAAGTATCAGCGGGAATCCGAGAAGATTCGGCTTCTTCAGCGGCTTCGGTGAGGGCTGCCTCCACGGTGGCCTCGACAACCTTTTCGGTCTTCTCCTCAGCGGCTTCATCCGCAATCTTCTGGGCGGTCTCTACTTCCTCAGGTACAGCACTATCCACCGACATAGCGACCTCCTCCGAGGCGGCAGAGGGCACGGCGCCATCTGCGGAGGCATCGGGGGCGGGCACGATTTCGGGGAGCAGTTCATTTACCTGTTCAGACATACCCCTATTAAAGCATCTCGATTAAAGCATCCCGCGTACACGAACGCTCCGGGGGCCTCCTAAGCTTCACAAACGCTGTGAATTTGGGGCTCAAACCCCCTATTCTGGGGCTTTGCTAACAGAGAGCTGGGTACAAGCTGATACGGTTAATTTTATGAGTAACACCTCCGTAGAGACCCAGCGCAGCAGTTCAGACCGGGCGTCCGCACCTCTGCCCTACACCCGTGCCATTCGTTGGCTAGGCGTAGGCGGCGGTATCCTCGCCCTCCTCTGCCTGCTCAGCGGAATCGTCATGCTCATTATGAAGTGGGCCGGGGTCACCCCACCCGCCGTCATGAGCCAGATTCCGCTCGTGCTACTGCCCGTCGCATTCATCGCACTGATGATTGCACTCGGACTAGCAGTTCTGCGGCGCTCTCAGGCCTAACCACACACTGTCGCACACGCTGCATTTCTCTACTCACCGACAAATCACCTTCCTGCCCTTCACGAAAGATAAAGAGTATGTCTGCTGAAGCCAAGCTCCTCGTCGTCGATGACGAATTCAACATTCTTGAGCTACTCGCCACCTCCCTGCGCTTCGCCGGTTTCGAGGTCGTCACCGCCGGCAACGGCCGCGACGCCCTCGAGAAGGCCAACACCGAGTCCCCCGATCTGATTGTCCTCGACGTCATGATGCCCGGCATGGACGGCTTCGAAGTCACCCGCCGTCTGCGTGAGCTCGGAAGCACCATTCCCGTTCTCTTCCTCACCGCGAAGGACGCCACCGAAGACAAAGTCACCGGCCTGGGCGCTGGCGGTGATGACTACGTCACCAAGCCCTTCTCCCTCGACGAGGTGATCGCTCGCATCCGCGCCATCCTGCGCCGCAGCCGCTCCGTCCAGGACGAAGACGATGCGGTGCTGCGCGTCGACGACCTGAGCCTGAATGTGGATACCCACGAAGTATTCCTCGGCGAGGAAGAGATTGACCTCTCCCCCACCGAGTTCAACCTGCTACACTACCTGATGCTCAACGCCAACCGTGTGCTGTCCAAGGCGCAGATTCTCGACCACGTGTGGGAGTACGACTTCAACGGCGACTCCTCCATCGTCGAGTCCTACATCTCGTACCTGCGCCGCAAGATTGACAACAACCGCGAAAACCACGAGCCGCTCATCCACACCAAGCGCGGTGTGGGCTACATGATTCGCGGTTCTCGAGGCTAACGTGGCGCTCAAACCCCTCGATCGCATCCCCCTCTCGCTTTCCCTACGCACGCAGCTGGTGCTGGTGACCTCCATGCTCATCGCCCTAGCGATTGCCGTCACCAGCCTCGTGGCCATCTCAGCCCTGCGCGCCCAAATGGTGCACCAACTGGATGAAGAGATGAAAACCAGCGCACCGGCCCTGGTGCAGCTGGCTACCGTGCGGCCTTCCGGCAAGCAGGAGGGGTCGCTCAGCACCTACCGTGTCTACCTGCTCGATAAAGACGGCAAGGTGCTGTACTCGCTCAGCTCCGAGCACGATGAGCAGGCCGGCGAACCCACCCTGAACGGTTGGACCGCCGAGAAGGTGCGCAAGCAGAACGAGGACGGCGTGACCGTTGGTTCCTCCAGCGGCTCCGCCGATTGGCGTCTACTCGCCGTGCCGATTGAGGTGAACGACTCCTCAGGATTAACCGAGGCGAGCTCCCTCATCATCGCGATGCCACTCAAACAGACCAACCAGGTGGTCGCCCTGGTCGGCGTGCTCACCTTCGCGTTTGGACTCGCCACCCTAGCCGCGGCCATCGCCATGACGTGGGTGATTGTGACGCGTACCTTCGAGCCGCTCGCGCGCGTTGAACAGACCGCCGCCAAGATTGCCGCCGGCGACCTTTCCCAGCGCATCGAGGACTACAACCCGAACAACGAGATTGGTAACCTCGCCATCTCGCTGAACACCATGCTCGCTCAGATTGAGGCGCTCTTTAAGGCCCGTGAGAAGAGCGAGGCGAAGATGCGGCGCTTCGTAGGCGACGCCTCGCACGAGTTGCGTACCCCGCTGGTGAGTATCCGCGGTTACTCGGAGCTCTACCGTCAGGGCGCGCTCCCTACCGAGGAAGCGGTCGGCACCGCCATGAGCCGCATCGAGTCGGAGTCCAAACGCATGGGCCAGCTCGTCGAGGACCTGCTGACCCTGGCTCGCATCGACGAGCGTCGGGAGTCCAAGCTGGCACCCTTCGACCTGTTCAACCTGGCGGTGGATGCCAGCAATGACGCATACGCTACGGCCCCCGACCGTGAGGTTTCGCTCGTGGGCCTCAGCGACGATGTTGCCCCCACCTCCGCGCCGGTGCTCGGTGATGAATCGCGTATGCGTCAGGTTGTGGCGAACCTGCTAACCAACACAATGCGCTACACCCCCGACGGCACTCCCCTTGAGATTGCGGTGGGCGTGCGCGAGGAAGTAGCGGGATTCCCGCTGGCCACTCTTGAGGTGCGCGACCACGGCCCCGGTATTCACGGCGAGGACCGCGAGCGCGTATTCGAGCGTTTCTACCGCACCGACACCTCGCGTTCCCGCGAGACCGGCGGTACCGGCCTGGGCCTGTCCATCGTGGCCGCCATTATCGAACAGCACGACGGGCGAATCCACATTGAGGAGACCCCCGGCGGAGGCGCAACCTTTGTCATCTCGCTGCCCTACTACCCGCAGCCTATCTCGGATGAGCAGCTACCGAATTAGCGAGCTACGCACCCGGTAGGGGCTGTTCCGGAGCCTCGACGAAAGCCCCCCGAGCCTCACGGTTCGGGGGGCTTCGGCGTATTTGGAAATTCAATCGGTTGACTCCGGTTGCCACCGTGGGGAGGGTACACGATGTACCGCCGCGGGAAGGGCGCGACGCAATATTCTGCCGAATTCTAGAGGAGCCGTTCGAAATTTTCGATGCGACCGGAGTAATGAGAGGGATTTATCCACAGATTCCCCCAATAAGGTGATTTTAGGTAGTTTGATACATTTTGAGAGCATATAGTGGTGTCATGCACTCGGGATAGTTCAGAACCCGAGGCAAACCATCCCCGCGGCAACCCGCCGCCCACCACTCTCAAAGGAGAAACCCATGGCACAGTTCAACGTCGACTCCGAAGTCATCGCAGCTAAGAGCGCCCAGGCCAAGTCCTACGTCGCATCCATCACCGCGGACGTCAACGGCATGACCGCCTCCCTGCACGACCTGCAGAGCTCCTGGACGGGCTCGGCCTCGGCCAACTTCCAGGGCGTACTGGATCACTGGCACGCCACCCAGCGCCAGGTCGAAGAATCCATTACCCAGATCAACGAGGCCCTCTCCCGCGCCGGTGTGAACTACGCCGACACCGAGCAGGCCAACGCCTCGATGTTCGTGGGCTAGACGTGGGCTAAACAGCCCGCACCCGGTACGCCCCGCCACCAATGGATGGGCCCCGTGCGCGTGACGTACCAACAATAAACCCGCCGCACCTCACTGGTTGAGGGGCGGCGGGTTTCACACGTTTTCTTTCCCGGTTCTTCCCAGAGATTTTTCCCAGTGGTTCTTCTCGGGCCGCGGGCGGCGAACCCACCGGGAGCTACCGGGAGCGCACGGGCGCTACGAAGCGGGGGTCTCCTGACGGAAACGCAGACGCCACAGGCCGCGCTCGGCATCGTAATGCCAAATGCTCGAACGGCTCACGCGGCCGCGCGCGGTGGCAATCGCCGCCATGACCAGAACACTCGAGGCGTCAATCTGCTGAACTCCCTGCTTGGCCGGTGCACCCTGCTGAGTGAAGGCGCGCTCGCGATACTGCAACACCGAGGAACGCGAAACAGACTTGCCGGTGGCGGTCACCCACACCAGGCGCTCGTGGAGCAAGGTGTCTAGCTGAGCCGGGTCCATGACGGCGCCTCGGCTTTCCAGCAGCTGTTCAGCGGCGGCGGCATCCTCGGGACGCGGCGCCGCGGAAGCCTGCCGCACAGAAGACACGGAGGGCTCAGCAGGTGCGGGAATAGCGGGCTTGGCAACAGTCAGCTTGGTAACAGTGGGCGCTGCGGCCTGCGATGCGACCCGCGCGGCGGCGAGGGTTTCCGCAGGTGCAGGGGCTTCTGCGGGCTCCGGGAGCTCTGCGCTCTCACCCAGCAGTTCGGCGGGATCCACATCGTTCGGGTCGAGCCCGGCAAACTCTTCCAGACCGGCCAGGTCGTCCTCCTCCGCAGCCTGCGCGGCAGCAACCTGGCCAGCGGTCTCCTGCTGGCGAGCCAGGGCCTGCGCATCACGCTCGGCGGCACGCTCGGCGGCGAGTGCCAGCTGCTCCTTGCGGGTGCGGACCGCCTCCGGGTCGGGCGCGTTCACCGCGGAGGCGGGGCGCAGCAGACCGGACAGGCGCAGGCTCTGCACACCACGCTGGGCGTTCTCAATCTCGGCGGCGGTGAAATCCTCCACGGGCAGGTGGGCATCAGCGGAGGAGGCAGGCTCGCCCTCAGGAGCCGGGGTTGCGAGAGCCTCAGAGGCCGCCTCGCCCTGGGCAGGGGCGCCTTCACGGGCAGCGGCAGACGCGCCGAAGCCGGGGCCACCATCGGGTGTGCGACCCTCCTGGTAGGCGCGCGCCGCGCCGTTCGCCAGGGAGTCCGCCTTCTCGTTGAGCTCGTGGCCAGCATGGCCCTTAACCCAGATGAACTCGTAGTCGCGGCCGGTCAGGGCGTTATCCAGCGCCTCTAGCAGGTCACGGTTGAGCACGGGCTTACCGTCGGATTTCTTCCAGCCCTTCTTCTTCCAGCCGGGCATCCACTTGGTCAACGAGTTAATGACGTACTGGCTATCGCAGTACACGCGTAGCTTCGCCTCCGGGCGCAAAGCGGTGGCTTCAAAGAGGTCAAGCACCGCCTTGAGCTCGCCCATGTTATTGGTGCCGTGTTCCCAGCCGCCGCAGGCCCAGTGGTCGTCGTCGATATACCATGCCCAGCCGGCCGGTCCGGGGTTGCCCAGCGCCGATCCATCCGCCGCGGCGATGATTTCCTGCGTGCTGTTCACGATTCCTTCTTTCTGCGCCGCCCGGTGCGCGGGGCCGTTCTGTCATTTCGTCTGTGATGACTTTACCGCACCGGCGAGGTGCGCACGTAGCGCGCGGTTGCGACTGTGGATAACTGAGCGGGGTACGACGGTACGGGGCGGGTACACTGGTTCCATGAGCTACTCCGCCCCCGAAACCGCCGGTAACCGGCACCCCCGCACGGCCCACCCTGACGCCTCGCGGGGCGAGCGCGTGCAGATTTTTGCTCTGCCAACCCGCACCATGTACGGTCCCCTGCGTTTCAGCTGGCTCAGCTACCTGGGCCTCGCCGAGCAGCAACACGCGGCGCAGCTACCAACCCCCGCGGCGGCGGTTAGCTACCTGAGCACTCAGGCGCTCATGCGCGCCATGGCGGCGGCACGCCTGGATGTGCCCTCGAGCGCCGCTTCTGAGATTGAGGTGGACCGCTCCTGCACCCTGTGCACCAGCGGCAAGAAGCACGGCAAGCCGCGCATCGCGGGCGTGAATTTCAATATGTCGCAGGTGAACCCACTGGTCGTGGGCGCTTTTAGCCGTAACCCCTCGGCGGTGCTCGGTGTGGACGTCGAGACCATGGATGCGCGCCTCTTTTCGGGTTTTGCGCGCTTGGCACTCTCCGATGAAGAACGCGCGTTCTACGAACGTGTGGCTCAGGAGCGCCCCGCCTCCACCCTGCGCCTGCTGTCGCTGGCCCTGTGGACTGCGAAGGAGGCTGTGCTGAAGGCGACCGGCCACGGCCTGAGCGTGGTGCCCTCCCTGGTCCGGGTGCAATTTAGCGAACAGCTGCTGGACGCCCTCGAGGCTACCCTCGGTGCCGAAACCTCCGAGGACCCCGCCCATGGCCCCGAGGACTCGGGAACAGAGGCATCGGAAAACACCGGCTCGAACGAAGAGCTCCTAAAGAACCTCACCGGCGAGACGCTACGGGCAAGCGCCGTCTTCCGCACACCCGGTGACGATACCGAGGATAATCCCGAACGCACTTTCGCCCTGCAGTGGGTACCCGTGGCGCTACCCGGTGCGAAGAGCCCCGAGCACGCGCAGAAGATGCTCATCGCCCTGGCTGTGGAGAACCCTGCCCATAGTGAGCCAACCCAGGGTGAGCCCGCGCAGGTTGAGGTTGAGCTCCTGCCCGTGGCCACTCCCCTGGAGCTCAAGCGCCTGCTGACCGACTAGCCGCAACGAATAACGAGTGTCGCAAACGCCCTATACGACTGAACGCGCCCGCCATGCCAGCGAGCGCGTTCCGTCTTTTCTACCCAGCACGGAGCGGTTCGAAAAATAGTTTTAGGGGGTATCCTCACCCAGGGTTTCAACACCCAGGGCACGGCCAAAACTGCCGAGCTTCGTACCGGTCTCGGTATGCTCCAGTTCCGGGTCGGATTCGGCCACAATGCCCGCGCCAGCGTACAGCACCGCCCCGTCCGGGCTCACCTGGGCGCAACGCAGCACCAGCGCCCACTCGCCGTTACCCTCGGCATCCATGTAGCCGACCAGGCCACCAAAATAGCGACGCTCGAAGGACTCCAGCTCACGAATCATCTCCAGCGCCTTCTCGGTGGGTGCGCCACAGATTGCGGGGGTCGGGTGAATCGCGCGAGCACCGTCCAGGCAGGTCAACCCCTCCTTTAGTATGCCGTCGATAGGGGTCGCCAGGTGCCAGAGCTGCGGGGTCTTGAGCAGCGAGGGTTCCTCAGGTACGTGTAGTTCCTCGGCGATGGGCGCCAGGCGCTCGGCAATGTCGTTGATGACGTAGGCGTGCTCGTGACGGTCCTTAGGGGAGGCGAACAGGCGGTCGCGAATCGCCTCGTCCTCAGCGCTACCGGGCTCTGCGATGCGCGGGGCGCTACCGGCCAGCGGGTGGGTCTTAAAGGCGCGGCCCTCGGTGCGGAACACCAGCTCCGGGGAGGCGCCCATCAGGTAGCTTCCGCTCATGCCGCGCTCGCCCTCGGGCAGGCGCACCGCAAAGTTGAATGCGGTACGCTGCTGGGCGCGCAGGTTGTTGTACAGCGCGTCCAGGTTGAGGGCGCCGGGTGCGTAGCGGGCGGTGAGCACACGCGAAAGCACAATCTTGCTCAGCTCGCCCGCTTTCATGCGATCCACGGCGGTCGCCACGGCGGCACGGAACCGGTCGTTCTGCCGGCCGGTCACCGATACCGGTTCGGCCAGCTTCGCGGTGCGCTCGGGGACCGGCACCTCCTCTTCCTCGAAGCGTTCGGGCACAAAGAGATAGGCGGGAGCCTCCGGGTCGAAGGGGATGAGGCCCACGACGGCGCTACCGGCACGTTTCGCCTCGTCCAGGGCATCTTCAAAGGTTACGGGGGTCATGATCCCGGCGGCGCGGAGGACGCGGGTTCCGGTGGCAAAAATAAAATCGGGAAGGTTCGTCATTGTACTTCTGTCAGTGGTGTAGGCTCGCACCCGGCGCACAGAGGCAGGGGGGCAAGCCACAGTTTAGAGGGTGGCGCCGCCGTCGGCGACAATCTCCTGCATCGTGATGTGGCGGGCAGCCTCAGAAATGAGGAAAGCGTTGACCGCCGCAATATCTGCCGGGTCGGCGATGCGGCCCAGCGGAATACCCAGGCGGAAGGTCTGCGGGTTACCAGCCACGGGCAGAGCGGAGCGGTCCTCCCCCTCCCAGGCGTCGGTCACCATGGGGGTTCGGGTGGTGCCGGGGCAGACCGAGTTCACGCGAATACCGTGCGCGGCCAGCTGCAGGCCGAAGCTGGAGGTCACGCGCGCCGCCGACGCCTTGGACGCGCCGTAGGCACCGAACTCGGCGCGGGGCACGCGAGCCGCGTTGGAGGCGACCGTCACCAGCGAGCGGCTGTTGGTCGGGTCGCTCTCCTGCTGGTCAATCATGAGGCGGGCGAACTCGCGCAGGCACAGGAACACGCCGTCGGAGTTGACCGCGTGCAGGCGCTTCCAGGTGTCAAAGCTGGTTTCCAGAAGGGGTTGGCTGTGGGCGATACCCGCGGCGAGTACAGCGCCGGTGACGGGTTCGTCGAGTGCGGCCACGGCGTTGGCGAGGGCAATGACGGACTCTTCGCTGGTGACGTCTACGGGACGGTAACGGAAGAGCGCATCGCCGTAGGTGGTGAAGGAGGCGACGGGCGCATCGCCCAGGTCGGCCGCAAATACCGAATAACCGTTCTTAATTAGCTGGTGGACCGTAGCCTCACCAATACCACCGTTAGCACCGGTCACAATGACCCAGCTCATGCGCGAGCCTCCTCTGCTTCCTCGGTCTTTTCTGCCTTTTCTGCGGCCTTCAACTCGGCGAGCACATCCGCGGTGTTCAGCACGCGGGCGCAGCGGCCCGAAGCGTACTCGCAGGCCATGCGGTGCTCCTCCTCAGAGAAGTCAGCGAGTGCGTCCGCCACCATGAACGGCTGAATATCGCGCATGAACGCCTCCAGCGCGGTGGTTAGGCAGCCGATGTGCGCATACACGCCGCCAATGATGAGCTGGTCGCGGCCGGATTCCTTGAGCAGATCTTCAAAGGGGCTGCGCACGAACGCGGAGTAGCGCCACTTGGTCAGCACGGTATCGCGGTCGGTGGGTGCGATTTCGTCGAGGATGCGGGCGGATTCGTCATTCTGCAGACCGTCGCCCCAGAAGTCGATAAGCAGGCGGCGGTCTTCGGGGTTTTGGCGCGGCGGCTGTGCGGTGTAGTAGACCGGGATCCCGGCGGCGTGAGCGGCGTCAATGAGGCGGCGGAGGTTCTGAATGGCGATGTTGATTTGGGCGTCCGGGTTGGCATTGCCCTCACCCAGGTCAGCTCCTTCGAAGGCCTGCACGAAGTGTACCTGCATGTCGTGGACGAGTAGTACAGCGCGGCTGGGGTCTACGGGCCAGCTGACGCGGTTGCTGTGTTCACGGTCAACGTAGGTGTAGGGCTTGATTTTGGGCAGTGCCATGATTCTCCCGGGTCGTGCCTATGGTTTTCGGTTGTGTGCGCGGCGCAGGCAGCGAACGGTGGCGGAATCATGAGTGGTTGGTTTCGCGAGTCGCCCGGTGAGCTTGCGCTTATCTCATATACATATTAGGGCATGCTTAGCTAGTAGGTATATATGAGCCTTAACAAAAATGCTTCCCCACCCGCACCCCCGTTGACAGCACAACGGGCGGAACGGGCAGGGAAGCACTCCGACAAGCAAAAATACTGCTTAGGGCGCGAGTTCAGTCGCGAACTAGTTCACGGGCGCCGCGACAGCCAGCACCTCATTCAGACCCTCAGTGATTGAGGGGTGAGTGTAAATCTCATCGCGCAGCTGCGAAGCAGTAATACCGTGACGCATCGCCAGAGCCACCAGGTTAATAACCTCCATGGACTCCACCACGAGCAGCTGGGCACCCAGAATCTGGTCGGTCTGCGCGTCAATCACGAACTTCATGATGCCACGCGGGTTCTCCATAGTCTTAGCACGCGGCATCGCAGCAATTGCGGCGACCGGCTTAGAAGCAACCTTCACCTTGTGGCCAGCCTCGATGGCCTCACGCTCGGTCAGACCAACCGAGGACAGCGGCGGGTTCATGTAAATGGTCGAAGCCACTGCCTTACGGTCCTTAGTGGAGCGGGAACCGTCACCGACCAGCTGGGAGAGCACAACACGGTAGTCGTCCAGCGAAATGTAGGTGAACTGCGGGCCGCCGTTCACGTCACCGAGCGCAAAAATATTCGGCACGGTGCTGCGCAGGTGCTCATCCACAACAATTGCGCCGCGGTCAGTGGTTTCGATGCTGGTATTCTCCAGACCCAGACCCTCGGTGGCGGGCTTGCGGCCGGTGGCGACCATGACGTAGTCCACCTCCAACTGCTGGGTGGCACCCTCGGAGTCGAGGTAGGTCACGGTCACAGAGTCAGCGCCATCCTGAATGGACTGGATACGAACTCCGGCACGCGTAGCAATATCCTGGTCAGCGATGATTTCGCGGGCCACCTGGGCGACGTCCGCATCGTAGCGGCCAAAGAATGCCGGTACACCATCTAGCAGGGTCACCTCAGTGCCGTAGGAAGCAAAAATACCGGCAAACTCAACACCGATGGGGCCACCACCGATAATACCCAGGCGCTTGGGGCGCGGGGTGAGCTTCTGCAGCTCAGTGGAGGTGAGTACACGCTCAGACTCGCGGATACCCTCAATCGGCGGGATGGACGGCACGGCACCGGTGTTGATGATGAAGTAGTCGGCGGTAACGCGTAGGGTGTCTTCGCCCGCGGTGACCTCTACCTCGGTGTCGGAGATGAAACGTGCGTGGCCATCAATGAGCTTAGCAGTCTCGTTGGATAGCAGGATTTCGCGGTTCTTGGCGCGCATCATACCGGTCAGCTTGTCACGGAAGACCACAGCGGATTCGTAGGCGGCGTTTGCTTCTTCAAGGCTGTGCTCACCGCGGGCGCGGAACTCGTCGGCGCGGTGCACGAGTGCCTTGGTGGGTACGCAACCGATGTTGATGCAGGTGCCGCCGTACATGCTGGTGGACTGTTCGATGAGGGCAACGTTCTTGCCGGTCTTGGCGTAGGCGCCGGCGAGGGTCTTGCCGCCCTTACCGAAGCCGATGACGACCATGTCAAAGTGTAGCTGAGCGGGGGTGGTCATAATATTCTCCTGTGAAACATAGATGATGATGTCTTCGCAGAGTTCAACGGGGAGAAATAAGTATTATTCCCGCGCGCCACATTTTTTTGCCGCCCCAATTCACGCCCCCACCGCTAGGAAGTGAGCAAAGCCCCCCTCCCTTCTTCCACAGCCCCCCCTCAGCCCGCGCGGGCGTAGACTGAAACTACCCGGCTCCCTACAAGAAGCCGGCCTAAAGGAAGCCAGCCCACGAGAAGCCAGCACAATCAGGAGGATTCCATGAAAACCCACGATATTCTGCGTGACGCCGCCAGCCGCCCCGGTATCGAAGCCGCCGTAGCCGTCAAGGGGCTATCCCCCGAGGCGCTCAACGCCCACCCGGGCGGGCACCCGAACTCTATCGCCTGGCTGCTCTGGCACGCCGGACGACAAATGGACATGCAGCTTTCTGCTCTGAACGGTCAGCCTCAGGTCTGGGAGGCTCAGGGTTTCAGGGAGCGTTTCAACTTGGGCGAGCTGGGCGACACCATGGGCTACGGCCACACCGCCGAGCAGGCACGCTCCATCGTGGTGGAGGATTCTGCCCTGCTGGTGGAGTACCTTGTGGCAACCGGCGAGGCGCTCGCGGCCTACGCGCAGACGCTGAGCGAGGCTGATTTGAGCGAGATCATTGACCGTTCGTGGACTCCGCCGGTGACTCGCGGTGTGCGTCTGGTCAGCCTGATTGACGATGCGGCGCAGCACGTGGGTCAGGCGGCGTACGCGGCGGGTATTCTCGCCGCATAGGATTTCGCAACATAGGATTTCACGGCGCTGGGTTCGCCGCACAGGGTTAGAATTTCACGCCCGCTAGAGGGGCACAAAAAAGCGGTGGCGCCTCGGATTGCATCTCCGAGGCGCCACCGCTTTTTATATTTATCACCTATTTTGCCAATTGTTCCAGACTATCAACTCTAACCCTTGATTCATCCATAATCTTAGACATATAGCTATCCATATATTCCCAGTCAGGGTCACCAGATTCTGTCACAGGGAGATTAACTGTTAATGAATTAGCATCCCTCTGACGAAATTGTTCATTATAGTTATAGATATGACGAGTTCTAACGTTGATACTAGTTGAGATGAACAACTTAGACAAATCCGATATTTTATCATTCACAAAGAAATAAACATTATCATCCCCACAGCATTCATATGGGTGATAAAAACAATTTCCAAACATGTCAACAGTAATAGGATTTTTATACTTAGTCCGATCAGTTTCAACATACTGCTTTACTCCACGATTCTCATGGCCTGCCGTAACAAATGGAACCTCGCCATCAATACGATTTGCCTTATTAAGACGCCGCCCATGAGAAATAACAAACCCTAAATCTTCCCTAAGGTTAAAATCCTGCCAGTCATCTATATCCATCCGGTGTATCATTTAGATTTTTCGTCCTTCGGCTGACCATACATAATATCTTCTGAAAGTTTTGCCTTCAATTCTTTAACATTAATTCCTCGCTCGAATAAAACATAGTCCATAGCCGTCTTGCGAAAATCTTCCTCAAAGATCTCAAAAGGCTTCTGTGGAGTCTGATACGACAAGTTTTCTGATGGTTTGAGCCACTGGCATGTATCGTCACCGCTCTGTTTACGGACAATATCCACCCAACGACTCTCAATATCCGACCAGAGCCCACGCACATCGTGACGACCCTTGTTCTTAACCGTTTGAAGACCGTCTTCTTTGAGCCAACAAGCAAAAATCTCATTATCGTTCTGAGGAATTCCTGCTTCAAACACAAAAATACTCGTTGTTACTCCGATACCAAAGAACAAATCCTCCGGAAGCTTCACAATCTTCCGCAGACGATGACGCTTCAGGATACGCTTCATTTGAGCTTCAGATGTCTTTTCAAGCTTCTTATCAGGAAGAATGAATCCACATGGTGTACCTAGGCTAACATTATTAAGAACATTTTCAACAATCTTCATGCAGCCAGCTTCTTTTTCAAACGGTGGATTCATTAGAACCTTAGTAACATCTTGCTTTTTAATCCATTTACCCGCTTCTTCGGTGCGAGCATCCATCTGCTCAAGATTGGTCTTACCATCTTTATGAATCAACATATTTGCGCAGGCAAGAGCATATATCTCAGGACTAAATTCAATACCATATAGCTGATGAGCTTTAATCTCTTTCGCTCTCTCGGTCTTCGCCCCACCTGCTTCAGCAATCATATTTGCCATAGATTTAACTAGAAATCCACCACTGCCGCATGTTGCGTCCAGAACTTTATCATGCTGATTCACCTCTAGAATTTTATACATAAAATCCGTGATATGTTCAGGAGTAAATACCTGACCATCTGTCGGCTTACGCTTATAACGATTAAACTCATTAAAGAAGATGCCCATGACATCTTCTCCTCGCCATGCATCTGAATTAATACATTCAGAAATATCAGTAACCCACCCAATAAATTCACCAATTATTGTTTTAATGCGCTCCTGTTCACTTGCATTGGCGCTGTCAACGTTTAATCCCATCTTAATATCAGAGAAAACTTCAGTCAGCATTTTGAGCTTACTATTTTGCTTTTCATCATCTGCAAGTTCAGCCTCTAGACGCTCTTTAATCGAGTTCTGGAAAATAGAGTAACTCATCCCTTCCATCATCAGAGCGTTATAACGTTTGGCCACCAGTGCGCAGGCCGTAAAAATCATACGGTGATACAGATTTTCAATCTTAAATTTACCATGAAGACAATTATTAATCTTTGCGGTCAGCTCATAAATACGCTCTTTGTCAATATTATCAACCACAAAAAGAGAAATATAATATTCAATATTCTGAAGAGTCTCAGATCCGTTTCCTATATACTCCTCAGCCCCTTTATAAACTTTAGTATCTTCACCGTTATAAAGAATGCCAACAACGTTATTATATTTACCCTCAACAATTTTTACGTTCTTCAAAAGTTCAGAAATTTGTTTATCCCCAAGAGAGATGTTTTCTGCCTTTGTCTCCAGAATAACAGCTGTTTCCATAGGGTTTTCAGGTAAATACCACCCATCCGGTTTGTCTGCCACACCAGAAAATCCCAGCTGATTAAAGGTCGTTATCTGACCGACACCGGCTCGAACACCGTCCTTATCAGTCAGTCCGAGGATATCTCGCGCTTTATCACGCACCTGATCCTCAGTCATTTTTTTTGCCATGGATTCTATGTCCCCTTACCTCAGTGCTTATTTGTCCATGCCTACGATACAACCATCAGTTGCATCCCAGATTTTCGATGACCATCATCGGTATCTATCTACCAATATCGAAGTAGCCAAAAGCCAAGCAGTTATTCATGGCTATTGCCTCAGCAAGCTGAAATCTACCTCCATATATCATCAAAGTACAGGTATATCACAACTGCAACATATCAGCTCGGCAAATCGTCATCTTCTCTACCCTTGCCTCAGAATAATCGGCCCATGCAAAAGAGGCCGCAGAAGCAACAACTTCCACAGCCCCTCATCCTCATAACACGACGCCGCTACTGCCGCTACCGCCTCTGCAGCAGCACCATCACCTCGTAGTGGTCCGTATGCGGGAACATATCCAGCACACGGCCCTGCACCGGCGCATACGAAGGCATGCGCTCCAGATCCTTCGCCAAAGTCACCGCATTACAGCTCGAATACACCACACGGTCAATACCCGAACCCTCAATCCATGCGCACAGGCTCTCACCAATACCGCGGCGCGGCGGGTTCACCACCAGCATCTGCGGCACCGTGCCTGAAGACACCGCGAACTCCGGCGCGTCCTGCGCCGAAAAGTTCACGCCCTCCAAGCCGTACTCAGCCACCGTGCGCCGCGCCGAAGCGACCGCCTCCGCACTAATCTCAATACCCGTCACCGAGCCGCCATCCATCACCGAAGCGGCATGCAGAGCAAAACCACCCACGCCGCAGTACAGATCCCACAGCAAGCGCGGAGCCACCTCACGCACCCACTCACGGCCCTGCGCGTACATCGCCTCCGCAACCTTCGTGTTCGTCTGGAAGAAGCTCTGCGGGCGCAGATGCAGAGTCAGGTCATTCACCTGCAACGGCAGGGTCTGACGCTCCGAAAGGATAATCTCCTCATCACCCTCAACGCGCGCCACCGGCTCACGCAGCAGGTTCACCGACAGCACCGCCAGATTCGGCAGCCGCTCCTGCAGCCAGCCCATCTGACGGCGAATCGGCACCAGCAGCTTCTTCGAACGCAACACGAAACGCACCATCAGCTCACCCGCAGCCGAAGCAGTCACCAGAATATTCTTCAGCTCACCGCGACGATTCGGAATGTCATAAGGGGTCAAGTCCGCGCGCTGAATCAGCTCACGCAGCACCGGAATAGCCGCCTGAATCGGCTCCATATAGAGCGGGCATTCGCCAAGATCCGTGGAGGCGCCCGTGCGGTAATCCACAATGCCGAGGGTCGGATTCTTCGCCAAACCACCCACCACGAGCTTCGCCTTGTTGCGGAAGCCCGCCTCCGCACTGGTCACCGGGTCCAGCCACTGCAGTTGCGGGTAGTTAGCGAGCAGGGCGCGGGCATGCTCCTGCTTCGCCTGCACCTGCGCGGTGTAGGCGGTCTCAATGCTGGGGCAGGAGGAGCAGAGGTCATCACGAAAATAGGCGCATTCCATAAGGAGCCATTCTACCGCCTCCACCGCCGGGAACGCCGCCGGCCCATTACGCGCGGGCGCTTATGAGTGTGAAGGACCAGACCGCCGAGTCCCGGGACGACGATTTACTTTCAGCATCGACCGATACGACCCCACCGAGAGCACAGAGAGCCCCGAAAAGACCGACAGCACGCCAAGAAGGCCCAGGCACGAGGCAATAGCCCCAGCTGAAAAGACAGAGCCGATGGACCCAAGCGAGAATACCGAACCAATCGAAAACGCCGAGTTCACGGAACCAATACTGCAGAACGAGTTCACCGACCCGATGCTCAGAATCGAGCCCCGCGATCCGATGCTCTTCACGCTCCGATTGGTGCGGTCCGGGGCCTGCGAGAAATGACGGGATGACGTAGTGTGAGAGCTCATGTTCTCAGCATATCGCTTGCCCCTTCTTCGCCTCGCAAACACCTCTTTGAGCTACTGCCCAAATGGCGCGAAAAAGCGGGGGCGGCCACCCATCAAGGGTAGCCGCCCCCGCCTCATACGGATGCGGTGGGATTATGCCGGGTTAGCTTCCAGCGGCATCTCACCACCGAAGGTCACTTCGTGCCCTTCGGATTCCATAACTTTTTGCCCCATCAGGGACAAAAAGTTATTACATCATGCCGCCCATTGCGTCCGCACCGGGAGCAGCCGCACCAGCGGGCTCCGGCTTGTTCGCAACAACAGCCTCAGTGGTCAGGAACAGACCAGCAATAGACGCAGCGTTCTGCAGAGCCGAACGGGTCACCTTCACCGGGTCAGCGATACCAGCAGCCATCAGGTCCTCGTACTCGCCGGTCGCAGCGTTCAGGCCGGTACCAGCAGGCAGGGAACGAACGCGGTCAACCACAACGCCCGGCTCCAGGCCAGCGTTAGCAGCAATCTGCTTCAGCGGTGCGTCAATAGCCACGCGCACAATGTTCGCGCCGGTCGCCTCGTCGCCGGTCAGCTCCAGCTTGTCGAAGACCTTCACGCCAGCCTGAATCAGAGCAACGCCACCACCGGGGACGATACCCTCCTCAACAGCAGCCTTAGCGTTACGAACAGCATCCTCGATGCGGTGCTTGCGCTCCTTCAGCTCAACCTCGGTTGCGGCACCAGCCTTCAGCACGGCCACACCACCGGCGAGCTTAGCCAGGCGCTCCTGCAGCTTCTCGCGGTCGTAGTCGGAGTCAGAGTTAGCGATCTCTGCGCGAATCTGAGCCACGCGACCCTCGATAGCTACTGCGTCGCCTGCACCCTCGATAATGGTGGTCTCGTCCTTAGTCACAACGACCTTGCGGGCAGTACCCAGCATATCCAGGGTTGCGGCATCCAGGGACAGGCCAACCTCTTCGGTAATGACCTGGCCACCGGTCAGGATGGCGATATCGGCCATCTGAGCCTTACGGCGGTCACCGAAGCCCGGAGCCTTCACGGCCACGGACTTGATGGAGCCGCGCATCTTGTTCAGCACCAGCAGAGCCAGAGCCTCACCCTCAACGTCCTCAGCAATAATCAGCAGCGGCTTGCCGGACTGCATGACCTTCTCCAGAACGGGGACGAGGTCCTTCACGTTCGAAATCTTCTGGTTCACAACCAGGATGTAGGGGTCCTCCAGGACTGCTTCCTGACGCTCCGGGTCGGTCACGAAGTAACCGGACAGGAAGCCCTTGTCGAAGCGCATACCCTCAGTCAGCTCGAGGTGCAGACCGAAAGTGTTGGAGTCCTCAACGGTGATGACGCCTTCCTTGCCGACCTTCTCCATAGCCTCGGCAATGAGCTTGCCAATCTCAGCGTCGCCAGCGGAAATCGAAGCGGTTGCGGCAATCTCTTCCTCGGTCTCAACTTCCTTCGCGGAGGAGAGCAGAGCCTCGGTCACAGCCTCAACAGCCTTCTCAATGCCGCGCTTGAGGCTCAGCGGGTCAGCGCCAGCAGCCACGTTGCGCAGGCCCTCGCGGACCAGTGCCTGAGCCAGAACGGTAGCGGTGGTGGTACCGTCACCGGCGATGTCGTCAGTCTTCTTGGCAACTTCCTTGACGAGCTCCGCACCAATCTTCTCGTACGGATCCTCCAGCTCGATTTCCTTCGCGATCGAGACACCGTCGTTGGTGATGGTGGGGGCGCCCCACGCCTTCTCCAGCACGACGTTACGGCCGCGGGGGCCGAGGGTCACCTTCACTGCATCAGCGAGGGTGTTCAAACCGCGCTCAAGGCCGCGGCGTGCCTCTTCGTCAAAAGCAATGAGCTTTGCCATAAGTGTCCTCCTGGACGATCGGATTTTTCCTGCACCCCACCGGGATGCAGTACGTCTAAAACTGGGGCCCGGACCCTGGCGCGTGTACCTCACGCGCACGTCATACAGGGCGCCCAAATGCTACATCAATTGTGGCACCCGCACCGGCAGGGGGCAAACGTTTAAGCCCAAGGTTGAAGGGTTAATCGCCCAGTGCTTAATCTGCGCTCGCCCGCCCCGCATTCGAAGGCCTCAACGCCCTCCCGGCGAGGAACGTTAAAGGGTCAACCCCACCCGGCGCACGATTGGGGCTGCACGAGTGGGGTTGAGGAAAGTTTGCATAACAAAGCGGCGTACGCGGGGGCCTAGCCGGTGTAATCGGAGGCCAAAACCACAATTACCTCGTGGTTGCCCATCGGCACGGCAGACGTCGCCTGACGCACCTGGGAAATGTCCAAGGCCGAGGCGATACTCTGCGCCTGCGCCTGGTAGCCCTCCGCATAGTAGACCACGCTGGTCGCCGGGGCCGCACCGGTATAGTTAGCCGTCTCATTAACCGTGTAATTATGCAGCTGAGCCGCGGCATTCGACGCGCTACCGGCCGGCGCCGAAGCGTTAAACACACCCACCGAAATACTATCCACCAAACCCGTCTTCGAAGGATTAGCCGAAGCAGAGGCAGATGCCGAAGTAGCCGTAGGAGCGGAAGAAGCAGATGCCGAAGAACGGGCCGAAGCCGAACTAGACGCGTGACTCTGCGCCGAATAATCCGGCGAAGCCGTACGCGGGGCGTAAATGTACATGGCGGCACCCACCAGCAGACCGACCACTCCGGCCGCCACCAGCGGGATAGCACCCTTCACGCTCTTTGCAGGATCGGCATCGACCGCGCGGTAGGTTCCGCGGCGCGCAGTCTGCTCGTCCACCTCATCAAACTCGTCGCGGGGATAGCTCATGGTCTCCTCAATTCACGGGTACTTCATCGCGGTAATCCGCGCGGTGCTTCTTCAAGGTCGCGCGGCGGATGACTCGGCGCTCCCTGTACCTAGAGTACCGTCTCAGGCAGAGGGAACCAACGCGAGTACGCGCCACAAACAGTCACACCAAAGTTACCTAGTCGGCGTCACGACGGGCGCGCAACGCATCCACAAGCTGCGGAGCTGCCTCACGTACACGGTCGTCGTCCAGCATGACGTTCAGCATCTGATAGTAGGCTATCGGAGTGAATCCGAGGGCTTTAATGGCCTTCTCCTTGGAACCCTGGTGCTTGAATCCGCGGCGTTCCAAAGCCAGGATGCGCCGCTCAAGCGGGTTCAGCCCGTCGTTCAGCCCGTCAGTCTGGGCCTCGTCACGGACTAGAGCCTCGGGCCTCTCCCCCGGCATTTTGGCTGAGGTCTCAGCCGAGTCTTCGGTTTTGCCCGAAACTTTATTCTCCGGGGTTTCGGACTGCACGGCGGTGTGTTCCTGTTCCGGCATATTCCCTCCTCAATCTGTCTGCGGCGTGCCCTCACGGTCAGCCACCGCCTACCGCAAGTATTCATCTTCCCTTAGTCTAGAGGAGAGCCTCAGCCTAGAGGAGAAGCAATCATCGCGTGCCCGGCGCTGAAGACCAGCCGAGCCGCACCAGCCCAAGGAGTACGCTTGAACCAGCCCCTGAACACCATCATGAGCGAGGACTGGGCCGCCGCCCTCGCCCCGGTCGAAGAGCAGATTCACGCCATGGGGGATTTCCTGCGCGCCGAGCACGCCGCCGGCTACCGAACCTTCCCGCCCTCCGGTGATATCTTCAACGCTTTCCGCCGCCCGATGAGCAAGGTGAAGGTTCTTATCATTGGGCAAGACCCCTACCCCACCCCCGGCAACGCCATGGGCCTGTCCTTTTCGGTGCATCGCGGTATGCCCGTGCCCCGTTCCCTCGTCAACATCTACCAAGAGCTGCAGGACGATTTGGGCATCGCCCCTGCCGAGCACGGCGACCTGTCCTGCTGGGCCGACGAGGGCGTCATGCTCATGAACAGGGTGCTGACCGTACGCGAGTCCGATGCCGGATCGCACCGCGGCAAAGGTTGGGAAGAGATCACCGAATGCGCAATCCGCGCCCTAGTGGCCCGCAATCAGCCGCTCGTAGGCCTGCTCTGGGGCGCCGATGCACGCAAGTGCGCGCCGATGCTACTGCCCTACCCGAGCGTGGAGTCGGCGCATCCCTCACCTCTCTCGGCGCGACGCGGTTTCTTCGGTTCCCGACCATTCTCCACGGTGAATTCCCTGCTCGTGCAGCAGGGGGCCGAGCCAGTGGACTGGACCGTGCGTTAGAGACTTTAAAGATAGGGTGGCGGCCCGTGAGCTAAGGTTCACAGGCCGCCACCTTGATTCCATATTGGCTATATAAACCTGTCAGATACGTTAAGTATCTGCTGTTTCGGGGGTCGCAGCATCCACGGGCTCAACGTTACGCGGCTTCGTGAAACGCTGCAGCGCATACTGCATCGTGTAATTACCCAACGCAACACCCGAAGCCATCGCCACCACAATCGAAACCGCCGTAATCATATTGTGCATACCCAGAATCACATCCGTCTCAACCGTCAACAAATACATGCCGCGGAAGAACGATAGACCCGGCAGCAAGAACGTAATCGCCGGAATCGAGAAAATTGCCTGAGGCACATGCAGACGGTACGCAAAATACGTGCTCAACGCACCAATCACAACCGCCGCACACGCCGTCGGGCCACGACCCGTACTCGGACCAGCCAGCAACTCATAACTGTAATACGCCGCCAAACCGCAAGCAGTAATGAGCATCAGCCAGCCGACCTTCACCAGCTTCGTCTGCAAGGTAATTGCGAAGGTCGCAGTCGCAATCAGAAAAAAGAACGATGCCACCAACGGAGTCGTCGAATCAAAACGCAACTGTTCAATATCCAAAGTCGGACCATTGAAAATACCAATCGCGCTCACGGCGGCTGCAATACCAACCACAAGACCCAAGAAGCTCATACCGGTCGACACGAAACGGCCTGCCGCCGTCACCGGAAAACCATTAATCGCATCCTGTACAGCACCCACCAGACGCGGAGTTGGCAAGAACATAATCATGCCGGCAGCCACCACCAGAGGCGCTGAAATCTGCTCACCCGGACGCTGAAGAATCGAACCTTCACTACCCAGCCAAATCGCCAAAAAGGTCATCAGACCCGCACTAGCAGCCATGCGGAAGAACGCCGGAATACCAATGGAGCTCAGCCATTGAATCAGCAAATACACCGGGATAAAAATAATGGCCGCACTCAACGCCGTCACAAAACTCGCACCCAACGCCGCCGTCAACGTGGAAGCACAGGCAAGGTTAGCCAGCCACACCACCAGAGGCGGGAACGGCTTGGGGCGGTGCGTAATCTGGTTCAGTTGCAAATCAGCCATTTCCAGAGTCATACCGCCGCGAGTGATCTTGTAAATCAGGCCGTACACCTCAGAAAGCGCTTCATAGTTCTCTGTGGAGGAACGCACCACACGCACCAGGGTGTGCGTAAAGCGCTCATCAGCGTTCACGTTGCGCTTAGCGATGCGGGACTCCATATAAATATCCGGGTCCGACGTGTAGTTGATGGTCACCGACTGGTTTGTAATATCCACTTCAACCGAGTCCAGACCATACGCCGAAGAGACCGCAATAATCGCCGAGTCCACGTCCATTGCGTCCGCGCCGTAGTGGAACATCGCCTCCGCCAGGCGCAGGGTAAAGTTCAGTGTGTCACGGGCGTACTCCTTCTCCCGGCGGAACGCCTCGCGACGCTCATGCTCTTCGGTGCGAATAGTCGGCACAAACTGACGCTGAGCAATACGCTGAGCACCACGCGGGGCGGCGGGTGCCGCCTCCTCAGTACGCACAAAAGAGCGGAGGCGGCGCGAACCCCAGCGACCGCCCGTACCGCGACCTCGTAGTCCTCGCACGTTCCGGCCCACGAGCGGCACGGCGGTCGTCGCCACCGAGACAGGGCCGGTCTTAGCCGCTGTTGTGGAGGCCGCATCAAGGCCGTAACGCTGCGCGGCGTGGGAATTCGGAACCTGAGGAATCATACCGGTCATGGGAACCGGCTGGGAAGGGCGCGTCAGAGCCGCCTCGGTCACCACATTGCTGGACGTCACGGGGTTCGCTTCATCACGGTAGGTGTCCAGCTCATCATCGGGCGTGAGGGACGGGTCGATAACAGTGCGGGCAGAGTGGTCAAACTCGGAGGCTTCCTCCTGCTGAGCAGGCACCTCAGCCGGACCAGCAGTGGCGATACCAACCTGAGCGGCTACATCGTGCAGAACATCGCTCACAGTGCGCGCCTTCACGGTCTTATTGCGCGCCTCTTCGGACGTTTTCTGCTGCGCCAGAATGCGGCGCAGACGCTCGTCAGCCACCTGGTCGAGAGACACTAGAGGAAACCCACCCTTTCCGGTGGCGTAACCGGCTGTCACCGTAGGGACAGCCTCCTCCGAGGTGCAAACCGGCACCCCGCTCTCAGTGCTGTTCCGCGTGTTATTCCGGGTGTTCTTCGGCTCTCCCGGGTGAGCCTGCGCCTCGCCTGCATGCGACGCGTTCCGCGCTCCAGATTGTGCCTCCGAAGGCGCGGGAGTGTTCCTCGATTCTGCCAATGTCCCCTCCCATTTAGACAGTGCCTCTATAGTCTAACAAGGGAGCGATGCGAGAGGTACGCCTCCGTGACTAGGTTCCTTATCAAATTCCCCATCCCCTTCACGCAACCCGTTTCTCCCCGTTCTTGGTGGCCGGCCACCCCTCAGCAAAGAAACACAGGCAACAAAATATCCCGCCACCTCAGTGACGGGATATCTACGTATTGTGTGCTCGTTCCCGCACCCGTAGGTGACGGAATACGGCGGCCCGGCCCGAAGACCGAGATTACTTACTCAGCGTCGTGGTCGGTCTCGAGGATCTTAACCAGCGAGTCCAGAGCCTCTTCAGCACCCTCACCCTCAGCGCGCAGAACGACAACATCGCCGTGCTTTGCGCCCAGGGACATCAGGGACAGAATGGATGCTGCATCCATAGCCTCATCGGCGGGCTCGCCCTTAGCTGCGATGGTGACCTCGACGGGAAGGTCGCCAGCTGCCTCAGCGAAAATTGCTGCCGGACGTGCGTGCAGGCCGACACGGCTTGCGATAGTGGCTTCGCGCTCTGCCATTATGTTTCTCCTTTGATCAAGGAACCGAAATATATCAGTCCCTATTCTAAATGAACGGGGCGCTTCAGGACCCGCCCTTACCCTATAAATTGTACCGTTTAGCCCCGCGCCAACAAACATAAAAATGCCGGGTGTAGAAATAATCACTACACCCGGCATCGTGAATATTCCGGCCCACTAGCCGGCCAGCTCAGCAGCCCTCCCTACCCGACGCAGGGGAAGCCGTGAACCTCAGTAGCTCTCAGATTAGAGGCCCAGCTCGTCCAGAATCGGCAGAGCCGCACGTGCAGTGTCTTTCGCCTCAGCAGAAGAAATCTGCTGCAGAGCAATAGCAGCAATCTGCTGTGCCTTTTCCTTAGTGACAGACTTCAGCACGGCAGCCACAGCGGGAATAGCACCAGCGTTCATGGACAGGGTGTCGACACCCAAACCAATCAGCACAACAGCCAGAGCGGGATCAGCAGCAGCCTCACCACAGACGCTCACGTACTTCTTCTTACCCGCGGTGACCGATGCACGCTGAGCACCCTCAACGGTCATCTTAATCATCTTCAGCACAGCAGGCTGCCAGGGATTGTTCAGGTGAGCCAAATCGCCCAGCAGACGGTCAGCCGCCATGGTGTACTGGGTCAGGTCGTTAGTACCAATGGACACGAAGTCCACCTCGTCCAGAATTGCCTCAGCGTTCATCACAGCTGCCGGGGTCTCAACCATCACGCCGTGAACGGGCAGGCCAATCTCCTTGAGCATATTCGCGAAGTTACGAGCCTCGGAGGTGGTCGAAATCATCGGAGCCATAACCCAGATGTCAGCATCAGAGTCTTCCGAAGCAGCCTTGATAGCCTCCAGCTGGCGGGTCAGAACGCCCGGAACGGTCCAGTCGGTACGGAAGCCACGGACACCCAGTGCGGGGTTCTCTTCGGGGTTCACGTTCAGGAACGGCAGGGGCTTGTCAGCACCAGCATCCAGGGTACGAACCACGATGTGCTTGCCGGGAAATGCGTCAAACACGGACTTGTAGGTCTTAGCCTGAGTCTCGATAGAAGGCTCAGAGTCGTGGCCCAGGAAGCCGAACTCGGTGCGCAGCAGGCCAACACCCTCAGCCTTCAGGCTTGCAGCCTTCTCAGCGGACTTGCCGTCACCAACGTTTGCATACAGCTCAACGCGGGTACCGTCAGCCAGCACGCCCTGACCATCAAACTCAGCGATAGGCTTGCGGTTCGCGTACTTAATCGCTGCCTCACGGTCAGCGTCGGTCGGCTCGGTATCAACGATGCCCTCGTTGGAGTCCACGTAGACGACGGTGCCGTCAGCAATCTCGGTCACGCCCTTAGCCGCCACAATAGCGGGCAGACCCAAGCCGCGAGCTAGAATAGCGGTGTGTGCCTGGGGGCCACCGTCAGAGGTAATCAGAGCGATAACCTTCTCGGGGTCCAAGGTCGCGGTGTCAGCCGGTGCCAGGTCGATAGCAGCCAGGATGAACGGCTTATCCGAAACGGGGATGCCGGGGGCCTGCTGACCGGTCAGCTCAGCAACAATGCGGGCACGCACGTCGTGGATATCAGTCACACGCTCAGCCATGTAGCCGCCCAGGGCAGCCATCTGGTCAGCGAAGGAGGTTGCAGCCTCCCAAATAGCACGCTCAGGAGCCATCTCCTGAGTCTCAACCAGCTTAACAGCGCTCTTGATAAGAGCACGGTCAGTAGCCATCTGAGAGGTAGACTTCAGCACAGCCTTGCCGTCACGGCTAGCGTGCTCTGCACGAGCGAGCAGGTCTTCCTTCACGCGGACCGAAGCGTCCTTGATGCGCTGTGCGGCTGCCTCTGCGGTCTCACCGCTAAGACGCAGGCCATCCTTAGGCTCTTCAATAGGCTTGGGCATCTGAAGAACCGGGCCAATCACGCGACCGGCGTAGACGCCGACGCCCTTGTAGGTAGTCATGGGAATTCATATCCTATCTGTGGGTTCTCTACAGTGTAACGCGTTCTACCCGCGCTGTCCCCTGTAGATTATGAGTCAATCAGAAGATGAGGTCTACGGTTTAGGCGGATGCCTTAGAGCGGGCACCCACGGACTTCAGCACAACGTACACCAGAGCCGACACCACGGTACCGGCCAACACGGCAACGAAGAACATCAGCGGGTTCTGCGCCAGGCCAATAATCCAGATGCCGCCGTGCGGTGCCGGAGAGGCCACGTGCGCGCTCATCGAGATGGCACCGGCGAGGGCACCACCCACAATGGTCGAGGGAATAACTCGGGCAGGATCAGCCGAGGCGAAGGGAATAGCACCCTCAGAAATGAAGGATGCCCCCAGCAACCAAGCGGCCTTACCGTTCTCACGCTCGTTCTCGTTGAACAGCTTGGGACGCAGGGTGGTTGCCAGAGCCATAGCCAGTGGCGGGACCATACCGGAAATAATGACGGCAGCCATAATCTCCTGGTTCACGGTCGCGCCCGAGGACAGGCCAGCGGTTGCGAAGAGGTAAGCAGCCTTGTTGATGGGGCCGCCCAGGTCGGAGGCCATCATGGCTCCCAGAATCAGGCCGAGCACCAGGGCGGAGCCACCCGACATGGAGGTCAGCCAATCCTGCAGGGTGATCATCACCCAAGCCAGGGGCGCACCGAGCAACAGGTACATGACCAGGCCGGTCACCAGAGAAGTCACCAGCGGAGTAACGACCACGGGCATCATCGAGCCCAGCCAGCGGGGCAACTTCAGGGTGCCCAGGGCGTAGGCAATCAGGCCGGCAAGAATACCGCCCACAATACCGCCCAGGAAGCCCGCGTTCACGGCAAGAGCCACCGAACCGGCGATGAAGCCCGGAGCAATACCGGGACGCTGAGCCAAACCGTACGCAATGTACGCGGCCAGGGCCGGAACCATCAGGCTCAGGCCAAAGCCACCGATAGTCTGCAGAACAGCACCCAGGTACAGGGTCCAGTGCACGTCACCCAGATTGAACAGGGTTGCGGAGCCAAGAATCGCCTTGGTGTCCACATCGCCAAGGTTCGGCATGGTGATGGCCTCAAAAACAAAGCCGAGAGCCACCAGAATACCGCCGGCGGCGACAAACGGAATCATGTAAGAGATACCGGTCATCACAGCCTTGTAGATGCGCGATCCCCAGGCACCCTCAGAGGCGCCGGCGCTGTCATCAGAGGTGGATGCGGAGGCGGCCACACGGGCACCGTTCGGGTTCTCGGCCTCGGCCAGGGCCTCAGCAATCATTTCCTTCGGCTCGTCGATACCGCGCTTGACGGGGGACTCCACGAAGGGCTTACCGGCGAAGCGGTTGCGGTCACGCACATTCACGGACACCGCGAAAATCACGGCGTCGGCGGCATCAATATCGGCCTGGCTCAGGGTTTCATTACCCGAGGATCCCTGGGTCTCAACCTTCAGGTCGTAGCCGAGCTCCTCGGCAGCGTACTTGAGGGCATCCGCGGCCATGTAGGTGTGAGCAATGCCGGTGGGGCACGCGGTCACAGCAACAAGCTTCTTCACGGCCGGGGCACCCTCAGACGCCTTCGGGGCTTCCTGCTCAGCAGTAGCCGGGGTAGCAACGGCCTCAGCAGGCATCGCCTCCGCCTTCTTCTCACCCACGCCCAGCGCACTGTTGACCAGCTCAACAACCTCTTCAGCCGAGGAGGCTTCGCGCAGGGACGCGGTGAAGCTCTTCTTCATAAGAGAACGGGCCAGGGCCGACAGTAGCTTCAGGTGAGCCTGGTCAGCACCGTCGGGGGCCGCGATGAAGAAAATCAGGTCGGCGGGGCCGTCCTTAGCGCCGAACGATACGGAGGGGTTGGGGCGAGCCATGGCCAGGGTCGGCTCGGTGACAGCGGCACTGCGGCAGTGCGGGATAGCAATACCGCCGGGAATACCGGTGTCGGTCTTGGACTCGCGAGCCTCAGCAGCCGCGTAGAGCTGCTCAAAGTCGGCCGCGCGGCCAGCCTTGACGACGGCTTCAGCGAGCTTAGCGATGACGTCGAACCGGGTGTCGCCGAGATTCTCATCCAGCAGGACAAGATCTGCGGTGATCAAATCGGACATGTTATTTCCTCGAGTTGGAGTGGAGGTGAGGTGCTCTGGCAGGAGCGTCCTCTCCCATGCTTTAAGTGTGTGTAGAACCCAAGTTAAATATTCTCAAATTAGAATATTTACGTCAGTGATGCTCCGCTCCTTATCAGAGCCGAATTGGGCGAACAGTAACCTTCTCAGGGGTAGTCTGGTCCAGCGAAGGCATACGGGTACCCGGCAAAGCCGCCGCCGCAGAACCATGAGCCACCGCCTGCACCAAACAACCGGATGCATCCGCACCGCGAGTGTGCGCAATCAAGAAACCGGACAGTGACGAATCACCGGCACCCACCGTGCTACGCACCTGAACCGGCTCATGCACAGCGTGCCAGATACCCTGCTTGGTCACGAGCACCGCACCTGCGCCACCCAGGGTGGCCAGCACATACTCAATACCGCCACCCAGCAGCTTCTGAGCGGTGCGGGCCGTCAGCTCCGGGCTGGCCTCCAGCTCCTCCCAGTTATCGCTACCGGTCAGCTGGGCCAGCTCCTCGGAATTGGGCTTAATCAGCGTGGGCTTGTGCTTACCCGCTACAGTCGCAATCAGCGGCGCCTCGGAGGTATCAATCGCAATCTTGCCCGCATAACCCGAGGCGCGCAGGGCCGCCACCAGCTCGGAATAGTAGGTGGGCTCCAGCCCCGGAGGCAGAGAGCCAGCCAGGACCACCCATTCAGCGCCCTTGGAGCGCTCAATCACCAGGGCGTCCAGCCTCTCACGCAGCTGCGCATCAAAGTGGGTGCCGGGAGCGTTCAGCTTGGTGGTGGTACCGTCGGGGTCCACCACGGTGATGTTCGAGCGAATCGGCTCACCGGTGGGCAGGTGGGCAAACTCAACCTCCGCCGCAGCCAGGGCGGTCAGTACCGGGTCGGTAGCCTCACCGGGCACAATCGCCAGGGTCGGGACACCGGAAACCTGCAGAGCACGCGAAATGTTCACGCCCTTACCCCCGGGATCCTGCACAGCACCAATAGCGCGCTGCACGGCACCGTGGGCCAAAGGCGCGCCGAGCTCAATCGTGCGGTCCAGGCTGGGGTTTGCGGTCAGGGTAATAATCACTAGGCGATCACAATTTCAACATTGGCGGCCTCGAGCGCCTGGCGAAGGGCACCTTCGGGTTCGCGATCGGTAATGAGGGTGTCAATATCCTCAAATCCAGCGAAGCGGACCAGGGACTCCTGACCGAACTTCGCGGAGTCGCATAGCAGGACCACACGACGGGCAGACTTGCAAATCGCGGTCTTGACAATGGCTTCGTTCATGCCAGGGGTGGAGATGCCGAAGTGTGCTTCGATGCCGTTGGCACCGATGAACGCAATGTCGGGGCGCATCGTGCCGAAGTGTTCAGCCGCACGAGCACCGACGGCAGCCCAGGTCATCTTGCGTAGCTGGCCACCCACCAGCTCCAGGGTCACCCCCTCGGCCTCAGCAAGCTTAACAGCGATGTGCAGCGCATGGGTGATAATGATGCGGTCATTGCCGGTTTTGAGGCTGAAGTTCTCGGCACCAATGTGGTCTGCAAGGATCTCGATGGTGGAACCCGCGTCCAGCACAATGGAGCCCGACTCAGAATCGCGGAGCATCTGGTAGGCCTTGGTAGCGATACGGCGCTTCTCCGGGGTGTTCATGCCCTGACGGGATGAGATGGATGATTCCAGAGAGGTGGACTGCTCGATGGTTACTGCGCCGCCGTGGACGCGACGAAGCTTACCGGCTTCTTCCAAAGCAGCAAGGTCACGGCGCACGGTCTCCATGGTCACATCGTATCGGCGGGCCAGATCTGCGCCGTTCACGCGGCGTGCGGAGGCAACGAGCTTTGCAATTTCGGCACGGCGTTCTTCTGCGAACATAAATTCGTGTTCTTTCGGTAGTGGATAGGAAATCTGTGCGTATCTATGGTGTGTTCTTATCGCGGGTGCATTCCCGCGGAATGCGAGTTCAATGCACCCGCAGAACCTCCAATATCATACTTGATTTTATGTGGGTTTTTGTGGGCGGGTCAATATAAAACGCTTCTTTTAGGGGAATATCACCCTTTGTTCCCTACAGAAACCACATCATTTGCCATCTAATATGAACGATTATGTCTGTTTGACTCGATGAGACGTTGGGTTTTGTTTTGTGGGCCACACGGGTCGGCCGCAGACACCCACCGGTCAAGCGACCGATGTACCAGACTCCCTACCTTGACGTTCCCTACGTTTGCGAAGTACCCGGTGCACCCAGAAAGCGCAGGCCGCACCCACTAGGGCACCCGTACCGTTCATGAGCACATCCACCAAATCCCCCGTGCGGTTGGGCATGAAACACTGAATTATCTCGATGCACGCGCTCACCACGAAGCCAGCGTACAGCACGTGGCGGCGCGCGGTGCGGCCCAGCAGCAGCGCGAAGAGGAAGCCGCCGGGCATGAACATGATGACGTTTGAGAGCTGCTCAATGGTGGAGTAGGTCACGAACTGCGGCAACCAGCCCTCGGCGTGGCCCGCGTCCAGCCAGGTTACGAGAGCGCCGCCCATTTCGTTGTCGTCCACGTGAACGGGGGCGAATACAATACTCGCCACAACCAGGCAGTACAGTGCAGTAAGAATCCAAAGGGCGCCGCGGAGCACACGCATCCCCTTCGAGAGGGGACGAGCTGAGGTGGGTGATTCCGCTACCGTCTCGGGGGCGGCGGATACCTCATGCATCCAGCGGTTAGACGCTCCGCTTTCGGGGTGCGCTTTACCAGACAATGCGCCCTGCCTCATCGGTGTATCGCGAGGAGTCCCACGCGAAGAGGCCGGGAACGTCTAGCACCAGCGGTTCGGCGTTCGGCACGGTTACCGTCCATTCCTCACCGGCGGCCGCGGAGAGAGCGCGACGAATCAGGCTGCCGTGGCTGACGGCAATAATCTTCTGTTCTTCGCCTCGATTTGCGTAGTCCCGCACAATCTGGCGTAGCACGCGCACCGTGCGGATGTACAGGTCACGCTCAGATTCCACGTTCGGGTAGTAGCGTTCGGGGGCGCGGCGTTCGGGGGCGGGAATGTCCAGGCCTTCGCCGTCACCGTAGGTGCGCTCAACCAGCTCGGGGTAGGTCTTGTCCACCTGCAGGTCGAAGTGCTCACCGACCAGCTGCGCGGTTTCGAAGGCGCGCGATAGCGGGGAGGAGACCAGCACGGTAAAGTTCAGGCCCATATCTGCCAGCTTCTGGCCGGTGGCGCGTGCCTGTTCACGGCCGGTGTCGTTGAGCGGAATGTCGGTGACTCCCTGCATGAGGTTCGTCTTGTTCCAGTCGGTCTGTCCGTGGCGAATCAGGGTGAGGGTGGTGTTCTCAGCGCCGGCGGGTAGGGGTTCGGGCCCCAAGTCGGGTTCGTTCTGACGTACGAGCAGGCGGTCGATGGTGCTGTCCAGGTATTGCAGGGGCACTTCGGTCAGGGAGGCGTTGACAGGAATCGGGTAGAACCCTTCCTCGGTGAGGCAGTCGGGGCGCTCCCCCAGCAGGGCGTTCATCATCAGCGCGATGAACATGCCGTGGGTTGCCACCAGCACGGTCTGGCCGTTGTACTCGCGGCGCACACGGTTCAGGGCCGCTAGGCCGCGGGCGATGAATTCTTCCGTGGGTTCCACGCCGTATTCCTCACCGGATTCGCGGGAGGCGAGGACTAGCTCGCGGGTGGCAATCTGCCCCTCCAGCTCGCCGAAGGAGCGTTCTTGGAAGCCGTCAACGGCACCTCGGTAGGGTACGTTCAGGCCTTCGGCCACGATTTCGGCGCTTTCGGCTGCGCGGCTTAGGGGCGAGGAAAGCACCAGGTCAACGACGGTGCCTTCGTTGCGGGCTTGTTTGAGCGCGCCGATGGCGGTGCGCACCTGGTCGCGGCCGGTGTCGTTGAGGGGAATGTCGGTGCCGCCCTGGAAACGGTGGTCGATGTTCCAGTCGGTCTGTCCGTGGCGCATGAGGATGATGCGGGTTCCGTGCGGTTCGGGCGCGACGGGAGTAATGATAGGAGTGTTCTGTGTGTCGGTCATCTTTCTAGTATCGCACTCACCCTCGCGAGTTCAAGGGCTTGGGGTCATACTGCCGGTGCACCGTCTAGGGTGCCGGTCTCATACCGGAGGATGAAGTGAAAGGCTGCATCCCGCGCCGCTTCGGCCCTTTTTCTCAGCGTATTCCCATATTTTTCAACCCTCAGGCGGAGGGGTGAGCCGCCAATAAGCTGAGATGATAGAAGGGTACTTCCGTTAGTTCATATCCGATGAAGGTTGCTATGACGCAGAATCCTCAATCTCAGAACCCGCAGTTCCAGGCTCAGAACCCGTACTCAATGACCCCTCCGCAGGCGGCGCAGCCTGCCGGTCAGTATTCCGGTCAGCCCGGTCAGCCCGGTCAGCCCGTTCGGCCGAACCAGGCGGGTTATTACCAGAGCCAGCCCCAGCAGGGCTACCCGGCACAGGCGCCTCAGCAGATGCAGCAGGCACCCTTCGCACGCGGCGCGATTATTTCTGCCCGTAACCTACACAAGTCCTACGGCAATAACCCGGTGCTACGTAACGTGAGCCTCGATATTTTCCCCGGCGAGTCCGTGGCAATTATGGGTCCTTCCGGTTCGGGTAAGACCACCCTGTTGCACGCGCTGTCGGGCATTATTAAGCTCGATGCCGGTTCTGTGCTGTTCAACTCCCCTACCGGCCAGGTGGCGGTGGAGTCCCTCAGTGAGCGCGAGCGCACCTCCCTGCGCGCTAACTCGTTTGGTTTCGTGTTCCAGCAGGGTCTGCTGGTTCCCGAGCTGACTGCGGAGGAGAACGTTTCTCTCGCCGCGATGATTGCCGGTGTTCCCCGCCAGCAGGCACGCGCCATTTCCGCTGACCTGCTGAACCGTCTGGGTCTGGGGCAGATGTTGGACCGCCGTATGGGTGAGATGTCCGGCGGTCAGGCTCAGCGTGTGGCGATTGCCCGTTCGCAGGTGAACGGCGCACCCGTGACCTTTGCGGATGAGCCGACCGGCGCGCTGGATTCGAAGACTGCACGCGAGGTGATGGCGCTACTGCTGACCATGATTCCGCAACAAGGTAAGACTCTGCTGGTGGTCACTCACGACCCGAACGTGGCGGCGGCGTGCTCCCGCGTGGTGTACCTGCAGGACGGTCAGATTGTGAGCGATCAGCGCAATAGCCAGGGCGGCGTACCCGCGCAGAACAGCTTCCTGAACCCCGGTGTTCAGTCTCAGGCAGGTGCATAATGCAAATCTATGCTCTGCTCGCCAAGCGAACCCTATGGAGTTCGCAGGCGATTCTTCCTGTGTTGGCTTTTGCGGCCTCCTCGGCACTGTTTTTGACGGTTGCCGGTGGTGTTCAGGCGCTGAGCACTTGGCTTGAGCACGCCAATGTTGACCATGAGCTCATCGATACGATGGGTATTCAGAAGCTCTACAGGGGTTTGGCGTGGGTTGCCGCCCTAGTCCTGGTTGTTCCGCTCTTTACCCTGGGTGCTTCAGCGGCTCGTTTGAGTGCCCGCCGCCGTGACGAGCGCCTGGCGTCCCTGCGTCTGATTGGTGCCTCCACGACTCTGATTGTGGGCCTGTCGGTGGCGGACGCTCTAGTGTACTCCTTCGTGGGTTTCATCATTGGTCTACTGCTCTACCTGGTGCTGATTTTCCCGTTCGGTGCCCTGCACTTCATGAACGTTCCGCTGGGGGCTGAGAATATGCTCCTGCCGGTGAGCATGATTTTCTACTGTTTCCTGGGCTGTATGGTTCTGGCGGCTCTGAGCTCCCTCTTCGGTCTGGCGAAGGTCAGTATCAGCCCGCTGGGTGTGCGTACCCGTGCGAAGGCTGGTTCTGCCGGTTACATTGCCCTGGGTATCGGTGTTGTTCTGATTATTGCCGTGATGATTCTGGCGTCAACCTCTACGGGCTTCAGCATGTTCTCGCCCTTCCAGAATGGCGGTGCTGATAGCGCCATCAAGAACCTGGCGATTTTCATTGCGTTGCCGGGTGTGCTGATGATGGTTGCCATCGACCTAATCGGTACCTTCCTGGTGTGGGCGTACGCGAAGATTCGTGTGCGTATGGCCCAGAAGGCGTCGGTTCTGCTGGGTTACCGTGCGGTGCTAGAGTCTCCACGTGGTGCGTGGCGCCAGGTTTCGGGTGTGGCACTGTCGACCTTCTTGGTGACCTTCTTCGGCCCCATCCTGATTCTGGCGGGTGAGATGAACAAGACGGCGAAGGAAGCCGGTCCCGCCGCCGGCCCCTTCATGACCATCATGGCGGACATGTTCCAGGGCATGCTGCTGATGCTGTTCTTCTCGTACCTGCTGGTCACCCTCTCCGCGGTATTGAACCAGAGCGCCGCCATTTATGAGCGCGGTTCGCTGTACTCTTCGCTGAACATGATGGGTACCCCCACGAAGCTACTGCAGGCTTCGCGCCTGACCGTGGTCTTCGGTCCGCTGGTGCTCATCAGCGTGATTTCTGCACTGCTGGGTCTGCCGCTGACGGCATTGATCGCGGCTCAGGGCCTTCCCGGTGGGGTGCTGGCGAAGATGTTCGGTCTGACCTTCGGCGCTATTGCGCTGGGTCTGGTTCTGGTCTATGTGGGCCTGCTGGCGACCATTCCGTTTATGCGTCAGGTGACTCATAAGCCGGTGTCTGCTCTCTAAGCTGTTTGAGCTTCTACCCTCCCGTCGTGTTCTCTTTTGGATGCGGCGGGAGGGTTTCTTCATGCCTGCTGATACGTTGCGTGCTTTTGTGCCCTGACCCGGCATGTACCCTGCATGTTTTCTCAAGCATCACGCTGTTGCTTCCATCCCTATAACCCCTGTGAGAGACTGGCATTATGTTTGAACACACCGTACCCTCCGACTGGTTCCCCCGCTGCGCCATCTTCGACTGCGACGGCATTCTGCTCGACTCCGAGACCGTGTGGAATGACGTACAGCGTGAACTTTTCGCCCGCTGGTCTGTTCCCTTCACCGAAGAGGTGGAGGAGCGCCTCACCGGCCTGGCGGCAGCTGACGTAGCCCGGGAGCTTGCTGTGCTCTCCTACGAGGCGCAGACCGGTCAGAAGCCGGACACCGCCTCCGCAGAGTACGCCGAGCACCACGCGCACATCACCCAGGATTTGCTGGCCACCGAGCGCCAGATTATCTCCGCAGGTGTGGAACTCATCGACGGTGCACAGGAGTTCCTGAGCTTTTTGAGCGAGCACATGCCCGTGGCCGTAGCCTCCAATTCCACCTCGGGTATCCTCACCGTCAAGATGGAAAATTACGGCTACGCTCCTCTGGTGCGTACTTGGGTCAGCAGCGAGGACGTTCCCGCGGGCAAGCCGGCACCGGACATGTACCTGGAGGCGGCACACCGCCTCGGCTTTGAAGGCCACGAGGCGCTGGCATTCGAGGACTCCCCCGCGGGTGCTCAGGCCGCCCGTGACGCCGGCACGAAGGTCATGATTTACGTTCCGGAAGGTACCGACCTGCAGAAGGCTCCGACCGGTTTTGGGCGCTTCGATTCGTTCAAGGACCCGCAACTGTGGGAGGCGGCCCGCACCTGGGTTGCCAAGCTTGAGGCGGCGCAACACTCTGAAGCGGCGCAGGGCTAAACAGCACCCCGCCACCTCGCGTCTCATAGACAACATAAAGAAAGACCCCCGGCCCGCTCCTGAAGAGCAGACCGGGGGTTTTCCGACGCCTATAACAGCGTTAGCCTATCGGCGCATAACCTTCTTAGCCAGTGCGTTACCGATGAACTGAACCAGCTGAACCAGGACGATAATAATCGCCACAACAGCCCAGGTGATCTCGTCGTTGAAGCGCTGGTAGCCGTCCACAATCGCGATCTTACCCAGACCGCCAGCACCCACGTAACCGGCCATTGCGGACATGTCCACCACGCCGATGACGAGGAAGGTGTAACCCAGGATCAGCGGGCCAAGCGCCTCCGGAATCATCACGGTGAACAGGATGGTCATCTTCGAAGCGCCCATCGCGCGGGCCGCCTCAATCACACCCGGGTCAATGGAGACCATGTTCTGCTCCACAATACGGGCAATAGCGAAAGCCGCGCCGAAGCTCATCGCGAAGACCGCCGCGTTCACACCCAGGCGGGTACCGACCACGGCGCTGGTCAACGGGCCCAGAGCCGCAATCAAAATAATGAACGGAATCGGACGAATCACGTTCACCAGAATGTTCAGAATCGTGTAGACGAAGCGGTTCTGGAAAATATTACCTGCACGGGTGGTGTACAGCAGAGCACCCACCACCAGGCCGACCAGGCCGGCGCACAGCATGGTGATAGACACCATGTAGAAGGTGTCACCGATAGCCGGAACAAGCTTCTCAGGTAGGAACTCACTCCAGTCGGTCTTCGAAGCGGCCAGCGGAAGAGTAGTAGCAAACATTTAGCGCACCTCCTGCACGCGGGCAACAGTCTTCAGTTCGGCAACGGCGGCATCAATGCTGGTGATTTCGCCAAGCAACTCCAGGGTGAGGGTACCGTAGGCTTTACCCTGCAGGGTCTCAATACCGCCGCCCACAATGTTGAAGCGGACGTTACGGGCACCCAGGTAGGACAGCACCTTACCGAGCTCCTGGTTACCTTCCACAATCTCAACGTTGACGAGGTAACCCCTGTGGTTTGCGCGCAGCTCAGCCGCTTCCTTGCCAGTGGGGGCAAGCTTCACGGTCGTTGCTACGAAGAGCTTTGCCACATCGGTCTGCGGGTTGGAGAAGACATCGTACACGTTGCCCTCTTCCACCACGCGACCGGACTCCATGACCGCCACGCGGTCAGCGATAGTGGAGACCACATCCATCTCGTGGGTAATGACCACGACGGTCACGCCCAGATCACGGTTGACCTTCTTCAACAGCGCGAGCACTTCATGGGTGGTCTCGGGGTCCAAGGCGCTGGTCGACTCATCAGCCAACAGCAGAGCCGGATTAGTTGCGAGCGCACGAGCAATGCCCACACGCTGCTTCTGACCACCGGAGAGCTGGTTCGGGTAGTGACCCGCACGGTCTGCCAAGCCCACGAACTCAAGCATCTCCAAGGCGCGAGCACGGCGGTTCTTCTTCGACCAGCCAGCAATCTTCAGCGGGAACTCAACGTTACCGAGCACGGTGCGGGAGTTCATGAGGTTGAACTGCTGGAAGATCATGCCGATGTTCGTGCGGGCTTTACGTAGCTCAGAGTCGCGCTTACCGGAGATTTCGAAATCGTCCACAATCAGCGTACCGCTAGTAGTGGTTTCGAGACCGTTGATGAGGCGGACGAGGGTGGACTTACCGGCACCGGAGTAGCCGATAATGGCGAAGATTTCACCGCGGTTAATGGTGAGGGAGACGTTGTCCACGGCGGTTACTGCCTTAGGGCCGTTGCCGAAGACCTTAGACACGCCGTCCAGAATCACCATGGGCTGGGGGAGGCCTTCTACGACCTCTTCTAGCTGTTCACTCATAGTTTTGTATCCGTTAAATGTCGTGGTTGGGACGCCAGGGGACTCGGCGCCGGTACGCAAAGGACGGTAAGCCCTTCTGACCCGCATCGGGTACCCGGGCTTACCGCCTTGCGTGTGCCTACGAGAGGCGTATTGTCAGAAGATTACTTCTTGGCGCGCAGCTTGGCCTCTTCGTTGGCCAGGGACTGACGCAGCTCGTCGGTGCTCACGTTGACCTCAACGGCGGTGCCGCGGGTCTCTTCCTGAACAGCATCCATGACGGGCTTGGTGTGGAAGATTTCAACAATCTTCTTGTAGGTCTCGTCGTCGGCCTTGTCCTTCTGAGCGACAAACAGGTTCACGTACTTGATGGCCGAGGGGTCGGTCTTGGGGTCGTCCTGAGCCAGTGCGTCTGCGGGCTTCAGGCCTGCGTCCTTGAGGAAGTCGTTGTTCACAACAGCGCCGTCAGCTGACTCCATGCCGACCACGGTCTGGGTTGCGTCGACGGGGGTGACCTTCACCTTAGAGGCGGAGGTGTCAACATCGTCAATGGTGGGCGAGTCCACGTCTGCCTTCTTGAAGGTGACCAGACCGTTGGTCTTCAGCAGCTTCAGTGCGCGTGCCTCGTTCACGGTGTCGTTCGGGATGACGATTTCGCCGCCCTGGGGAATGTCAGCCAGCTTGGTGTGCTTCTTGGAGAACAGGGCCATCGGGTAGATCACGGTCGGGCCGACAATCTGCAGGTCCTTGTTAGCGCTGACGTTGTAGTTCGACAGGTACGCGATGTGCTGGAAGCGGTTCATGTCAATGTCACCGGCGTCCAGGGCGGGGTTCGGCTCGGTGTATGCGCTGAACTCCTTGTACTCAATGTCGATGCCCTGCTTCTTAGCTTCTTCCTTCAGGGTCTTGTTGAACTTCTCGGAGCCAACCACGCCGATGGTGACCTTCTTCGAAGAGGAGGAAGAAGAGGAGTTCGAGGTGGAACCGCAAGCGGCCATACTGAGAATCATGGGGACGACTGCAAGAGCAGCGGCAAACTTCTTCACGGCTATGAATCTTTCTGTTGAATGATGATGTGCTTCACCGGATACGGGGCATAGAGCGCCGACAAGCCGATGCGAATGATGATGGGACAATTACAGCACGCACAGGGGCAACGGTGGAAGTTGAGGGGCAATCATGAGACACAGAACGTCAAGCTCGTCATATTTCGTCATATTTCGTCACACTGTGATTATTCGAAAAGCCTGCACCCCGCCACCCGTCCATCCGCGCAAACAAAAGCGTCGGCCCGGGCCTAAAACCCGGGCAGACGCTCCCATCTACCCACACGTTACGGGCAGGCAGCACATCAGCCAGTACTACTGCTCAAACTCGCCCGACGCAATCAGCTGCTCCCGCACCTTACGGCGTAGCACCTTGCCCAGCATCGAACGCGGCAAATCATTCACAACCACGATGCGGCGCGGCACCTTATAGCGAGTCACCTTCGAATAGCAATGCTCACGCAGGGTGTGCTCCTCCACCACACGCCCGGGGGCGGACACCACCGCGGCCACAACCATTTCGCCACCGCCGGGTAGCGGAATACCGACCACCGCCGCATCCGCAACCGTATCGTGTTGCTTGAGGGCGACCTCCACCTCGCTCGGAGAGACGTTGAAACCGCCGGTGATAATAACCTCCTTGATGCGGTCCACGATCTGAATGAAGAAATCCTCATCCAGACGCACAATATCGCCGGTACGCAACCAGCCGTCGGGGGTGATAGTCTTCGCGGTCTCGTCCTCACGCTTCCAATAACCCATGAAACGCTGAGGGCCGTTCACCCACAGCTCGCCCTCCTCGCCGAGGGGCACATCCGCACTCGTCTCCGGATCCACCACACGAATATCGGTAGACGGGAACGGCACACCAATCGAGCCGGCACGGCGCGTATCATTCAACGGATTACACGAAACCAGCGGGGCACACTCGGTCAGGCCGTAACCCTCCACCATGAAACCACCGGAAGCTTCCTCCCACTCGGCGACCAGTTCGGGCGGCAGGTTCATCGCACCCGACACCGCGTAACGGATACCTTCCAGGGACACGCCGCGCTTCTTTGCCTCATCCATCAGGCGACGATACACCGGCGGAACCGCAGGCAGAATTGTCGGACGAGTCTTCTTCATCGCCTTCAAAATCAGGTTCATGTCCACGGTTGGGAATAGCACCAGACGGGCACGGCACAGCGACGCAATCGTCACGCCCAGGGTCATGCCGTACGCGTGGAACAGCGGCAGAACCGAGTAAATCACCTCATCATCACCGGGGTTAATCCACGCCTCACCCATACGGCCGTTCGACTCCAGGTTGCGGTGCGTGAGCATCACGCCCTTCGGCAGGCCGGTCGTACCCGAGGTGTACTGCAACAGCGCAATATCGTGCGCCGTCGGGCGGCGATGCGCCGGGTCAATACGCTCACTCTTAAGCAGCTGAGCCCACGAAATAGTCCCCGGAGCGGAACCAGTCAGCTTCTCACGCGAAGCACGCGTACTCTTCAAAGGCAACTTCAACGCGGTACGCATCAGCGCAGGCATCGCCGAAATCATGTTCACCGAATAAATATGGTTCGGGCGGATATCTGCCGGAAGATCCGTAATATGCGAGGCAATCTTGTCCCACACAATCGCGACCTTCGCACCATGATCCTCGAACATGTGACGCAACTCAGCGCCCGTATACAGCGGATTGTGCTCCACCACAATCGCGCCCAGACGCAAAATCGCATAAAACGCCGCAATATGCTGAGGACAATTCGGCAAAATCAACGCCACACGGTCACCGGCCTGCACACCAGCTACGCGCAGGCCCTCCGCCGCACGCTCAATCTGGTCACCCAACTCGGCGTACGTCGTGGTCGCGCCAAAAAACTCCAACGCCACCTTATGCGGCGCGGTACGAACCGCCTCATCAATGAGATGGCTCAACGACGTCTCGGGCAGCTCAATGTCGCGTGCAGTCCACGGAGTATAGTTCTTCAACCAGGGGCGATGCGCCAGAGGGTTCTCGCCGGAATCGGCAGCGGACACGCCGAACACCGCGGCGCTCCCGGGGGTAGTATCCCCCGCATTTATGTTCTTCTGAGCCTCAGTCATGCCTTCGATTGTGCCCGCCGACAGCCCCCCAGCTCAACTTCCAGCACCTTTCCACGCCATCTTCACGGCAGGCTCCCAGCTAACAAGGCCCGCACAGCCTATATCACGCCTCTCCCCCAGGTGCCTTCGACACAACTCTGGGATACTTAAAGCATGAGTAAACGACAGCAGGACATAACCGACGAGCAGTTCAAGCAGCTTCTCCGCGAAATTTCCAAACGATTTGCAATCGCCGGAGGAGTCGTCATTCTCTTTGGACTAGCAATCATCGCCCTGGTCTACCTTATGGGAGGAGCCCACTAATGCACACCCCGCAGCGCCCCACCAGCGACGTCTTCAACCGCATGATCTCCGGTGCCGCATACATGCCCGACGCCGAATGCGCCGCACAGACTAAGCGCATCCACGCCGCCACCGTCCTCGCAGAAGAACACTACGCCCGAGGCGAGCAGGCCCAAGCCATGCACGTCTACCGCGAAAACCTCGGCCACCTGGGTGAACACTCCCACATCCGCCCCGGCGCACGCTTCGACTACGGCGTGAACACCTACATCGGCGACGGCTCCTTCTTCAACTTCGACTGCGTATTCCTGGACGTCTGCCCGATCCGTATCGGCTCCACCGTGCTCGTCGGCAACAACGTGCAGTTCCTGACCCCCACCCACCCGCTCAACCCCGTCGACCGCGCAGCGTACTGGGAGGGCGGCGAACCCATCACCGTTGAAGACAACGTCTGGATCGGCGGAGGCGCCATCATCCTGGGCGGCGTGACCATCGGCAAGAACTCCGTGATTGGTGCAGGTACCGTCGTCACCAAGGACGTCCCCGCAAACTCCGTCGTCGTAGGCAACCCCGGCCGCGTGGTTCGCACCCTCGACGAGAACGAACGCCCCGCACACCCCCACCCCTACTCCGCCGAATCCATCGAAGAGGCCCGGGCCTTCCAAACCGAACACAGCGAGTAGGCTAAGAGCCGCCCGACCCGCGGGCCACCCACACCGGGTCACCCAACAATCCCAGAGAACCCCGTTAACGGAAACCATGAATACACAACACAACCAGCCGGCAAAGGGCAACAGCAACTCCGCGCCCAGCGACCAGGACCTGTGGGACGCAGCCTTCGCCTCCGACGACCCCACGGTCGTGCTGACCGCCGAGGACCTGCAGCAGGCCGCCTCACGCCGCGCCGAATCGCGAACCGCCGACGCCGACGGGGAGGCGACCCGCGCCTTCCCCAGCCCCATCCCGGCCCCCAGCCCGCAGGATGACGGGAACGCCTCGGAGGAGGGGGAAAGCGCCTTCAGCTGGCTCAACACCCCCGGCTCGGGTAGCTCGGGTAGTGGTACATCCGCGGGTTCCGCCTCCGCACCGAACGTACCCGAACACCACGGCACGCAGAACCCCAACAGCCACGGAACGGCACCCGGCGTTACCCCGCAGGGAACACCGCAGAACACCGCACCGCGCGCTCCAGAACAGCCCGCTCAGCGTGGTCGCTTCGCCGTCCGCACCCCCGCAGGTCAGCCCGCCCAGCCGCCTGTTATCCAGCCCGGCGAGCCCGTGCTCACCGCCGCCACCGCCCTGCAGATGCAGAAGGAACGGTACTCCCGCATGCACGTGCTCCCGGGCCTACTCGGCTGGCTCGTGGCCATCACCCTCATAGACGGCGGCCGCTGGGGTATCGGCGCCTGGCTCACCGTCACCGGGCAGGAACAATCCCTCGAGTACCACAGCGTCATCGGACGGCTACTCTCCGGAGAATCCTCCGTCATCCCCACGGCAGCCGCCTTGAGCATCCTCATCTTCGGGGCCTACCTCATCGGCGGATACGCCGCCGGACGCATGACGCGATTTGCCGGAACCAAACAGGGCATCGCGGTATGGCTATGGCACATCATGGGCCTCATCGTGGCTTCACTAGCCACCTACCTGGTGCCGCAAATCTTCCCGAACGGTACCGCCGCATTCTCCATGCAGCGGCTCATGGACGGGGACGCATCTAACGGGCTGCTCGCCATCCTGCTCATCCTGGCGCTCAGCTTCCTGGGAGCCCTCATCGGCGGCGCCTGCGGGCAAATCTACCACCGCCGCGTGGACAAGCACCCACACACCCAGCTGGAGCGCGAGGACGACTAACCTCCGAAACACCGGGCACCGCACCGACGCCGGCATAAAACACGAAGACCTCCGACGCACGCTACGCGCGTCGGAGGTCTTCACATTTCACGACTCCTCGGGGATCGTTGAAGTTACGCCTAGTGATCCAGCAACAGGGCCGGTTCCTCCAGGATGGCCGCCACATCAGCCATGAAGCGAGCCGAGAGGTCGCCATCCACCACGCGGTGATCGAACGAGCCACCCAGGGTCGTCACCCAGCGAGGAATCACTTCGCCGTCAACCACCCACGGCTTCTGCTTGATCGTACCGAAGGCCACAATCGCAACCTCACCCGGGTTAATAATCGGGGTACCGGTATCAATACCCAGCGAACCGATATTCGTAATGGTCAGGGTACCATTCGCCATCTCAGCGGGCTGAGTCTTACCCTCACGGGCGCGAGTAGTCAGGTTGTTCAGCGCAACCGCCAGCTCGCGCAGGGACAGCTCCTGGGCGTCCTTAATGTTCGGAACCATCAGGCCGCGCGGGGTAGCGGCCGCGATACCCAGGTTCATGTAGTGCTTAATCTGAATCTCGCTGTCAGTCCAGGTTGCGTTCACCTGCGGGTTACGCTCGGCGGCCCAAATCACCGCGGCAGCCAGAACCAGCAACGGAGTGACCTTCACGCCCTCAAAGTGGCGAGACTTCTTCAGGCGCTTGACGAACTCCATGGTGCGGGATGCATCTACGTCCACGAAAATCGACACGTGCGGGGCGCTGAAGGCCGAGGCGACCATAGCCTTCGCGGTGGCCTTACGCACGCCGCGCACCGGGATGCGCTCAATGCGGTCGCCCGGGGTGCTTGCATCCTGCCAGAAGGGCTGGCGGGCACCGCTGTGCTGCACGTCCTTCAGGTGGGCAACGTAGTTCATGAGGTCCTGCTTGGTCACCTGGCCGCGGGCACCGGTAGCGGTCACCTGAGCCAGGTCGACACCGAGTTCCTTAGCGGCCAAACGCACCGGAGGAGCCGCCAGGGTCGGGCGGTACGGAACCTGCTCGGGCGGTAGGGCCGTGGCGGGAGCCGAAGCCTGAGCGGCAACGGGCTCGTGTGCCAGACGCTGAACCACCGAGTTCAGGGGGCTGTTCTCCACAAAGCGAGAGGCACGCTCGGCCAGCTCACTGAGCAGACCCTGGTTGCGGTTCACCGGAGCGGAGGGGGTGTGCGCCACCGGTGCCTGAGCTGCTTGAGTTGCCGGTGCCGCCGGTGCTACGGAGGCGGCAGGTGCGGGCTGAGTTGCGGAGGCAGGACGCTTGCGCGCGCGACGCTTGACGGCGTCCGCCTTGGGGCCGGACCCAACCAGCGCGGTACCGGATTCGGTCTCCTGCTGGGGGGCTGCGGGGGCGGCCGGGGCCGTGCCATCACCACCGGAGATTCGGATGATGGGGGTACCCACCTCGACGGTCTCACCCTCGGCGACCATCAGTTCTTCGACGGTGCCGGCGTAGGGTGAGGGCAGCTCGACAACGCTCTTGGCGGTCTCGATCTCAACCAGCACATCGTTGATAGCTACCTCGGTACCAGTTGCGACCTTCCAGCTGAGGATTTCAGCCTCGGTCAGGCCTTCGCCCACGTCGGGAAGCGAAAAAATCTGGGACATATCTACCTCTCACTAGGGCATATACCCTATATGGAATATTATGGGCGGTCCTACCCGCCGCGGCGCGCCACCAACCAAAGGCCGACAACACACCTCAGAACGAAGCATCAAGAGGGGGCACACATACCACCCCGAAAGCCGCGCCTAGTAATCGAAAGCGCGATCAACCGCCTCCAGGATGCGGTCAATATCCGGTACGTACTCCTCCTCCACGCGGGAAACCGGGTACGGCATGTAGTAACCGCCCACGCGAATCACCGGAGCCTGCAGACTGTAGAAGCAACGCTCCGTAATCGCAGCCGACAGCTCGCCACCTACGCCACCGAACGTGGGAGCCTCATGAGCAATAATCAGTCGGCCAGTCTTCGCCACCGAGGCGGCAACGGTCGGCACATCCAGCGGAGAAATCGAGCGCAGGTCAATCACCTCGATCGAGCGACCGTCCTCCACCGCGGCCTCCGCGGCAGCCAGAGCCACCGGCACCAGCGGACCGTACGCAACAATCGTGGCATCGGTACCCTCACGCACGACCTTGGCGCTAAACGGGTCGAAGGACGTGTCGTTCAGGTCCACGTCTCCCTTGAGCCAGTAGCGGCGCTTCGGCTCAAAAATAATGACCGGATCCGGGCACTCAATCGCCTTGCGAGTCATCCAGTAGGCATCATGCGGGTTCGAAGGGGTCACAATGCGCAGGCCGGCAGTGTGAGCAAACAGCGCCTCGGGTGACTCGGAGTGGTGCTCTACCGAACCAATCACGCCACCGTAGGGAATACGAATCGTCACCGGCACAATGTACTGCTTATCGGTGCGGTTGTGGATCTTCGCAAGCTGGCTCGTAATCTGATTGAACGCGGGGAAGACGAAGCCATCAAACTGAATCTCCGGAACGGGGCGGTAGCCGCGCAGCGCCATGCCGATGGAGCTACCGATAATGCCGGACTCCCCCAGAGGAGTATCCATGACGCGGCGGTTACCGAAGCGGGCCTGCAAGCCCTCGGTCACGCGATACACGCCACCGAGCTTACCAATATCCTCACCGAGTAGAACCACGGTGCGGTCAGCCTCCAGGGCATCCTCCAGGCCGCGGGTAATGGCCTTGGCGAGGGTCAAACGCTCAATGTTTTCGCTCATCTTTACTCCTCTTCAAAGCCTGCATTGTAGGTACGGTAGAATTTACGGTCGTCCTCAACCTGCTGATGCTCCTGGGCGTAGACACGGTCGAAGAAATGCTCAAAATCAGCCACCTCACAAGAAAGCACGGCATCACGCACCCCGGAGGCAACCTTCTGGGCAGACTCAGCCACCTCCTCGAAGAAGGCATCGTCGGCGTAGCCCTGCTCGCGCAGGTACTTCTCAAGACGAATCATGGGGTCGCGATGCAACGGACCCTCAAGGTCAGCCTCGGTGCGGTACTTCGTGGGGTCGTCAGCAGTGGTGTGCGGGCCCAGACGGTAGGTTTCAGCCTCGATGAGCACGGGGCCCTTACCAGCACGAATCTTCTCCATGGCGTAACGGGTCACCGCGAGCACGCCCAGAATATCGTTGCCATCCACGCGCAGACCCTCGAAACCGTAACCGGCGGCTCGGGTCGAAATCGGCACGCGCGACTGCACCTCGAAGGGAACCGAGATGGCCCAGCGGTTGTTCTGCACGAAGAAAAGCACCGGAGCATCATAGGATGCCGCGAAGACCATGGATTCGTGAACGTCGCCCTCACTGGAAGAACCGTCACCAAAGTAGACCGCGACGGCAGGCTTCTGAGCATCAGTTGCGGGATCAGTGGCCTGACCCTGGCCGGTGGGACGCTTACCGGTTTCAGCTTCGATGTCGGCGTCGAAGTTTAGGCCCATGGCGTAGCCGACGGCGTGCAGAGTCTGGGCGGCCAGCACCTTGGTGTAGGTGTGGAAGTTATGGGCCTTCATATCCCAACCATGGGTGGTGGCGCCACGGAAGATAGTAATCAAATCACGGAAATCCACCCCGCGCGCCAGGGCAACGGCGTGCTCACGATAGGAGGGGAAGATGTAGTCGTTGGGGGCGTAGGCCAGTGCGGAGCCGACCTGTGCAGCCTCCTGACCTCGGCTAGGAACCCACAGGGCGAGCTGACCCTGGCGCTGCAGGGCGGTCGCCTCATCGTCAAAGCGGCGGGTGGTGTACATGAGGCGGTAGGCCTCGCGCAGGGTATCACCATCGACGTCTTTGACGTATCGACTAAAGGTGGGGTGTTCGTGGACGGTGCCGTTCTCATCCATGAGCTGGATGCGCTCGGGCACTCCCGGGTACTTGTCGTTCTCGTGCATCTAACCTCCACACGTGACGATGGCTTCGCCTGCGGGCTACCGAGGCCAAGACTCATCCTCCACGAAAGGTGGAGGGTTGAGAGGCTGATTTACGGCCGGTGCGCCATCAGGACTGGGCATATATATACCTACCAGTTTACTATTTCGGGCTCTCAGTGATAACGCACACGCTCAGAACACGCTTGGAAGACCACGTATCGCACGCTACTATTCAGCATTTGAGCAGGTCGAAATCAGTGCCATCGCCCGCCGTTTTTAAGAGCTGAAGGAGCCCTCCTATATATTCTGATTATCGAATATATAGGAGGGTTCCTTCATCCTCACGTGTTCAAGGCCTCTACGCAATACCGGCTCTTCCAGCGATGTTGAGCGAGATTAGCCCTTTTGCGCAAAGAGCTCGCACAGAGACAGGAAACGGTCGTTTGCCTCAACCTCGCCAATGCTCACGCGCACGCCCTCAGACCCGAAGGCACGCACGGAAAGAGCATTGCGGTTCATGAGGTCAACGAACTCACCGGTCCGCTCCCCCAGGGGCAGCCACACAAAGTTGGCGTAGGTGCTCGGGAATTCGTAGCCCAGTTCGCGCAAGCGGGCCGTGACGCGCTCACGCTCGGCCACGATGTGCTTGACCCGCTCCATGACGGCGTCCTGGTGTTCGATGGAAGCGACAGCGGCCCGCTCGGCCAGGGCAGACACGGCAAAGGGGGTCGCGGCAACCCGCAGGTGGCGGGTAATCTGCGGGTGTGAAATCGAGTAGCCCACACGCAAACCTGCCAGCCCCTGTGCCTTGGAGAAAGTGCGCAGGATGATGACGTTCGGGTAGTCGCGGTAGATGTCCAGGCCGTTCAGCGGGGGCTCTTCTCCCTCCGGAATGGAGGAGACCGCACAGAACTCGAAGTAGGCCTCGTCAATCACCACGGGCACGGTAGCCGGCACCTTCGCGAGGAAGGAACGAATCTGGCTCTCGGTCACGGCGGGACCGGTCGGGTTGTTGGGGGTGCACACGAGAATCAGGCGGGTGCGGTCGGTGACGGCCGCGGCCATGGCGTCCAGGTCGTGCGCGCCGTTAGGTAGGTTGGGAACCTGCACGCTACGGGCGCCCATGATGCCGACCAGAATGGGGTAGGCCTCGAAGGAACGCCACGCGTAGATGACCTCATTCTGCCCACCATCGGCCTCAACGCCCGCGAAGGTTTTAATAATCTGGTTGAGCGCACCGAGGCTGCCGGCACCGGTCACGATATCCTCGGCGTCCACGCCCAGCTGCTCGGCGAGGGCGGTGCGCAGGGCGGTCGAGAGAGGGTCGGGGTAGCGGTGCACCGCATCGAATTCGGCCAGCACACGCGCCACCGCGGGCACGGGACCCAGCGGGTTCTCGTTGGAGGAAAGCTTGTACCGAGTCAGGCCCTCGACGGGAGCGGGCGGTTTGCCCGCGGCGTAGCTAGGCAGGGTGTCGAAGACGGGGCGGACTGGGAAGTTGGCGTGTTCAGCTGACTGGCTCATAGTTCCAGTATGTCCCCGTGAGCGCCGAGGAGCCAGCTCCACCGGGGCGAAGACCAGCATGGGGACAGTAGGTGTATCCCTATACCGGTCTCCGCCACCTTATCTGCTACGCTCTCCGCTAGGCGAATGCCGGTTCCCTCTCAGCTGCGATTACATGCCGAGGCTCCGGTGCGGGGTGCACCAGCTCCGGATCAATCGCCTCGGGAGGAATTGGCGTGCGGAACCCCGGATCGATGTCATCGGCCGGTGTCATCGGCATGGGCGCAGGCTTCAAATCCGGCAGGGCAGGAATGAATGACTCGCCTCCGTCGTAGTCTCCGCCCTGCTTATTAGCACCAACCATATGCGGTGTGGCCGTTATGAGGTCACCAATTCGGGGTAGCGATTCAACCGCGGCTGGGAGGCCATGAATGAGGCGGGGTGCGACGTTCCCAAGGGTGGGTTGTGCTTCTGGGCGCACAATAAATCCGGGGTCGATGTCCTCGGCCGGTGCCATGGGCATGCGGCTGACGGGCTGAGTGTCCTGCGGTGCGTTGACGATGAATCCACGGTTGGCAGAAGCCTCGGTATTGGAGCCCAGCAGCTTTGTGCTTGCGGCTGACAGCACGGGCTGTGCAGGTGCAAGGTTGGGTGCGGGCAAGGAACCTAAATTCGACATCTGCGGCACAGAGGTTTCGGGCCATGCAGGTTGCGGGTTCTGAGGCTCCTGCGGCGGATTCGGATCGGGATGAGAGATGGTCTTCTCAACAGCCTCGATAACGGCAGGGATTTGCTCAACAATCGCCTGTGCGGTTTCTCCGGCTTCTCGTTGAAGACCCTCGACCTTCTGCTTGGCAATCTCCATGCCCCATTGGACGTCTGCCACGGTATTTTCGATTTTCTGCTGTGTATTTTCGATACCGCCTCGCACTGCGCTATCTACTCGGTGCAGTGCTCCATCTGTTAGTTGGTCTGGGACCTCGTATACAATTCGAGGATCAAGTTGCACCCCGGCTTCAAAAGCCTGTTTAGCGTACCTATCTCCACGCAATCCATACTCGTTCAGACGTTCTTCAGGCTTGTAACCATCTGGCATAGCGGAGCCCGAGGTAACCTTTTGTTCCCCTTGCACGTAACCTTTATTGCCCATGGCTGCCCTGAGAGCGCCTAGAGTCTGGTGTCCATATCCTTCACGTTGCAGGGTTTCCCTATACGCCCCGCCGTCATGTTTGAAATTTGAGACCGTAATTGCGGTATCACGTTCATCGGGACGCCAGCCTCCCTCAGTCCTCAACGCAGAGTCAGGAACCCAGTCTCCATCTCCTTCCACGTAATCCACGGCAAAGTCACGACGTTTAGCCGGTAGACCTCGTAGCGGGGAGGCTTGTGCGTAGACACCCACAATGTTGATTTCTTTAGCGACTTCAGTGCTATTCGCCATGTTGTAGGCAATCATGCCTCCCTGGCTGAAGCCCTCCATGTACACACGAGCACCCTGAGGTGCTCCGGCATCACGTAGAGCCTGCAAAACCATCTGATAGGCGGGGTTCTCTAGAGTATCGTTACCCAGTGCTTCGCGAAGAGCCCCAGGGATATCCATAGGAGACCCACCAAGGGAAGAGAAGTTAGTACCCGGAATACTCACGATGTACAGGGCATAGGCAGGGTCGCCTTCGTGTCCTGCTTCGTACATGACGGTGACGAGCACGGCACCGCGTTCGCCCTTAGTCGGATCCTGTTGAGAGCGTTCAAACTCCTGATCCTGTGCCTTGGCAGCTGCTTGCAGACGTTCAGCGCTAGCGTCCACCGTGAGACGGTCCTTCTCGCCGAAATGTGCGCTGACCCCGTAATCGTCGGCTGAGGCAGTGCGCATGTTATGCGCTTTCTTATCAGAATCCGGATCACGGAGGGGGCCAACGATTCCAACTCCGCCTACGGCCAAGACTTTTTCAATGATTCCCTGGGGTATTTTTGTTACAGCGGAGAGTCGCCCAGCAATACGCTGACGAGCAATTTCGGGATTCCATTTGGCATCCATGTAGGCAGTGAAGCCGAAGATAATGGCTGCTACTACAGGTGAATGAGGCAATACCCAATAGGCTGAGAAGTACCCGAGCTCGGGCAACGTCAGCCGGATAAGATACAGGCTCTCACCGGGGTCGCCAGCGAGGGCGCCGCGAATGTGGGTTCGCGTCGCCACCCCGTCAGGAAGCGTGCCGTCCTTTGCAATGCCCATGGAATCAAACCAGCCTGCGACGGTATTCTCGACCTGCAGGTAGGCACTGTGGGCGTAGCGCACGGCCGTTGCTGTAGCCACCAGCTCAGCGGCGCTTTCACCCATCCCGCCGGCCAGCGCGGCACACTGGCCACTGGCCTGCCGGGCGCGCGCGTTGACCCCGAGAAAGAGCATCGTCTCTGCACCGATACTCGAGATGGGCACCGGGCGTTCAGCACAGCTTTGGCTGGCGTGGGTGAGGGAATCGGCGATGAGGGGCATCTCTTCCAGTGTGACGGTGATGGTTGCCCCGGTGAAGGCTGAGCCGCTCCCCTCGACGGGAAGGGCGTACGTTGCGTTGGTCATGGGTTCTCCTAGCGGCAATTCACGGTGAGGTGCGGTGGCCTAATGGCCGGTTTGGCGGTTAACAAGCGCATTGAGCCCTTCGGGGAGACTGACGTGCATGAGGGCGTCAAGCTCGTGTTGTGCAGACCCCGCGTGGCGGGCCACGAGGTCTTCCAGTTTTCCGGGGTCGAGGATATCGGCGGCGGTATCTGCAAGGGATCCGAGGAGATTGTCGAGGGCTGCGGCTGCGGCGGTAATGCCCTGGGCTTTGGCGGTGAGTTCGGTAGCGAGTTCTTCAGCGGCAGCAGCGATATCGGCTGCCGTGTTCTCAGCAATCTGCGCCCTGTCTCGAATACTGTCGCGGTGCCTTTCAAGCTGTTTGCGGAAGGCGCGGCCCGCCTCGGAAGCCCAGTGTTCGGTTCCAAGATCACCGGTGCGTGTGTAGACCCCCTGTATTTCGTGGGCCTCGGCGCGCATGCGTGCGGACAGTTCGGCGCCTTTGGCACGGGCGAGGGCGGCGGCAGCGAGGAGCGATGCGGCAAACGCACGCCCGGCCGCTGAGCCGATGCCCATGTGGCCGGCGGTACGCAGAATATCTGCGGTGCTGGGTGGGTTGGGGGTTCCCGGAGGCGGGGAGGGCGGTGTGGGGTCGATGAAGGTGGGCACGGCGCGTCCTTTCGGAGGGGCTGGTTGCGGGTACCGGCTTAGCGGGTGTGGTTTTGGTTCCAGCCTATGGTTGGGCCGGTAGTTCGCCTTCCGATTTTTGGCTACCTGTGGATATCAGCCCCATAAAACGAAAAATCCGCACGGATTCGGGGTCAATACCCCGTAAAGTGTTTTATCCACAGCCTCCATCGCCGTCATATTTCCGCACAAAGATTGCCCAAGGTTTCCCCGGGAGTCGAGAACACGCGTACCTGTTGAGTTGGGGGTCCCGCATCTGCGCCGCCCAAACCATTACCCAAGTCGCTGCCCGAGTCGCCGCCAAAATCACCACTCTGGCCGCCGCCCGGTCACCCACCGTCCTACACCCCGCCCGCATTTTCCGGCAATCCATGCGAAAATGGAGTTATGTCTCACACCAATAACACCATCCTGCCTTCTGGCCGTATCGATTTGGGCACCGGCGAACTCGCTCTGGGCCCCCTGGACGGACGCTACGCATCCGTCACCGCACCCCTGACGAACTACCTCTCCGAGGCCGCTCTGAACCGCGACCGCATCCACGTTGAGGTCGAGTGGTTCATCTACCTGTGCGAGCACGAAGTGTTGCCGGGTCTGTCCCCGCTGAGCGAGGAGCAGAAGAAGGGCCTGCGCGCCATCGTGACCGATTTCAACGCCGAATCTGTGGCCGAGCTGGCCGGGATCGAGGCCGTGACCGTTCACGACGTGAAGGCCGTCGAGTACTACATCGGTCGCCGTCTGAAGGGCCTGGGCTTGGACCGTCTGGTGCCGCTGGTTCACTTCGGCTGCACCTCTGAAGACATCAACAACCTCTCCTACGCTCTGGGCATCAAGGATGCCGTGCAGAACGTGTGGATTCCCGCCGCCGAGGAGCTGATTGAGGTTCTGCTGAACCTGGCCGAGGAGGGCCGCGAGGTTCCCATGCTCTCGCGTACCCACGGTCAGCCCGCAACCCCGACCACCCTGGGCAAGGAGATGGGCGTGCTCGCCTACCGCCTGAAGCGCCAGGTCAAGCACGTGAAGGCTACCGAGTTCCTCGGCAAGATTAACGGTGCGACCGGCACCTACGCCGCGCACTACGCCTCGGTTCCCACCGCCGATTGGCAGAAGATTTCTCGCGGTTTCGTTGAGCACCTGGGCCTGACCTGGAACCCGCTGACCACCCAGATTGAGTCGCACGACTGGCAGGCCGAGCTGTACTCGGATATCGCGCACTTCAACCGCGTGCTACACAACCTCTGCACCGATGTGTGGAGCTACATTTCGATTGGTTTCTTCCGCCAGATTCCGGTGGCTGGTGCGACCGGTTCGTCCACCATGCCGCACAAGGTGAACCCGATTCGTTTCGAGAATGCGGAGGCTAACCTGGAGCTCTCTAACGCTCTGCTGGATTCGCTGGGCTCAACCCTGGTGACCTCCCGCTGGCAGCGCGATTTGACCGATTCTTCGGCTCAGCGCAACATCGGCGTGGCCTTCGGTCACTCGGTTTTGGCCATCTCGAACGTGGTGAAGGGTCTGAAGCGCCTGGACATTGCGGCCGACGTGATTTCCGCCGATTTGGACTCCAACTGGGAGGTTCTGGCCGAGGCAATCCAGATGGTGATGCGTGCGGAGGCTATCGCGGGTGTTCCCGGCATGGAGAACCCCTACGAGCGTCTGAAGGAGCTGACTCGCGGTCACCGCGTGGATGCGGCTCGCCTGAAGGAGTTTGTGGCTACTCTGGGCCTCTCCCCCGAGGCCGAGGAGCGCCTGTCGGCTCTGGCTCCGCACACTTACAACGGTATTGCGGCTCAGCTGCTGGATCACGCGAAGAATGCGTAACCTGTAGCGCCCTCTAACGGCATAAATACTAAAGACCCCGGGTTCCTGTGTTCAGGGATCCGGGGTCTTTAGTGTGTTGGGTCTTTGCTATGTTCTGCTAGCCAGCGGGTTTAGCGATCGAGCATGCGGGGGTGGCCGGTTTCAGCGTCGTGGTCCTTGCCGCGGCTGAAGACTTTACCGGCTGCCTTTCCGGCGTCCTTGACTCCCTTGAGGAGAGAGCCAGCCACACCGGTTGAGGTGCCTTCGGAGCTGTCCTGCACGCGGGGTGCGCGCGGGGTAATCATGAGCTCCGTGGGGAAGTACGCGGGTGCATCGCCGAAAGCACGGTGGGTATTGCGCACGACGTCCTTGCCGAGTGCCAGGTTTGCACCGCCGCCGACGACAGCGCCTACGCCGAAAGGTAGGGCACGGCCGAGCAGTGCGCCGGTCTGGCGGGAGAGGAAACGGCGGATGAACAGGTTGCGGATGGTGCGCTCGACGCTGAACATCTTGCCGCCGGAGGAGTTGCCCAGCAGCATGCCCCACTTGCTGGAGACACCGCTTGCTTTGCCGGTTTGCAGGAGCACAGTGTTCATGAGCTGTGAGCCTTCTTCGCCGAGCATGATGGCCATGACCATGGAGCGGGCGGTTTCAGCGTCGTGTACCTGCACGCCGTGTAGCTCGGCAACAGCTTGGGCGTAGAGGGCGGTGCGTTCCATATAGCCGCCGACGGCGAGCGCGGAGAGGCTCATGGAGGTGACGGTACCGATACCGGGAACGAATGCGGATGCGCCGGTGACGCCGCCGATGGCGGTGATGTCGCGTAGGTAGTTGCGGTCGAGGCGTTTGTGGATTTGGGCGGGAGTTTCGTTGGGGTGTGCTTCGCGTAGCTTCTTGACGATGGACAGCGCGAGCGGTCGTTGCATGCGTAGGACGTTGTCAAGGGTGGTGGTCAGTGCGGGACGGGGGTTGCCGTCTTCATCGAATAGAGACTTCTTCGGGTCAAGCATGCTCTCAGTAAATCACGGCTGGGTGAATATTTCCTGGATATGGGTGGTTATGGTGGAGTAGGAGGGGTAAATTTCACCGAGGGCGTGTGGGTTGTGGTGGCTTGTTAGGGTGTTTTGGTCGGTATTTGCGCCCAATTTTAAAGTACGTAAAATTGTCGTAGATTACACACTATTCATTGTTTGCATAGTGCGTGACCTGTTTCACGACGATTCGGGGTTGCGCCTAATAACAGATAGTAGCTAATGCCTCTTCTGGACTATAAGGATGATTATGACTTCTTCCACCCCTACGCCCAATGCTGCGCGTTCCCCCGTGATGGCTCAGGGGCTGGGTGTTGCTTACGCGACCGGTGCGATTATTTCGGCACAGTTCGGTGCGGCTCTTGCTAAGCAGCTGATGGGCGATTTGGGGCCCTGGGGTGTGGTGACCCTGCGCCTCATGGTTTCCACTATGCTGCTGTGGGTATTTTTTCGCCCCCAGATCCGTTCGTGGAACCGCCAACAATGGCTAACGGTTATCGTCTTAGGCGTCGCTCTGAGCGGTGCAAACGCATTCTTCTACGTGGCTATTGAGCAGGTTCCTCTGGCGATTGCGGTGGCTATTGAGTTCATGGGCCCGTTGGTGCTGGCGACGGCTCTTTCACGCCGCAAACTGGATTTGGTGTGGATTGCGCTGTCCTTCACAGGTATGGCGATTCTGACGGCTGAATCGCAGGCTAAGCCTGAAGATTTCGCGCTGATGGGTGTGGTTTTCTCGGTCCTCACCGCTGTCTCGCGTGCTGCTTACATTCTGGCCACGGAGAAGGTGGGTGCGCTCATCCCGGGTATGGGTGGCATGGTCATGGGTAACGCGGTTTCGATGCTGTTAGTTCTGCCGTTCCCGTTCCTGATTAGCGGTAATAACCTGTTGAAGGTCACCCAGGATATTCATCTACTCGCTATTGGTTGCCTCATGGGTCTGGTTGCTTCTGCTCTTCCGGCGCTAGGTGAAGTGTCTTCGTTGCGCTTGTTGCCCGCGCATATTTACAGTGTGGTGCTGTCTTTGGAGCCGGCGATTGCCGCGGCGGTGGGTATTGTGATGCTGTCTGAGCCGACGGGCCTGATCCGTTGGGTTGCTATTGCCCTGCTTGTAGCCGCCAGCATAGGTATTTCGATTTCTCACGCTCGTGCACAGAAGAAGGCGCAGGAAGAAGGCATCCTGGAGGAGGGTGAGCGTTTCTTACCGGGTGCTGTGGATGCACACGCAGTGGATATTGCACAGATGGCAACCAGTTCCATTACGCTCCCCTCAACTAGCCAAATTAAGGCTGACCGTGAGGCGAAGGGCCTCTAATCGGCTGAGCTTAAAGCGTGTCACCGGTTTCTTACGCCCCCGGACACCACGTAGGATAGTATCTCGTGTTGTCCGGGGGATATTTTTATCCTTCTACCCCCTAGCACAACCGGCACGCACGTCGAAAAGCACCGCCTCCTCATGAGGTGCAGAGAGGAAAATCTTGTCGCATACCGCGCATCAACGCCCCGCGCTGGGCATTATGTTTGTCCTGATGTCCTGCTCTTCCTTGCAGTTCGGTGCGGCCTTCGCGGTGACTCTTTTCCCGCTGTTTGGTGCGCTCGCTATTAGCGTGAGCCGCCTGGCTGTTGCTTCTCTCGTGGTGGGTAGCGCCGTGTGGTTGGCTGCTCGCTGGCGTGCCCGTCGTGGCGGAACGATGCCGCCGGGTGCGTTGTCGTGGTCGAAGGAGCAGTGGCGTGCTGTCATCACTTTCGGTATGGCCTTCGGTCTGATGAATGGTTTCTTCTACTGCGCGATTGACCGTATCCCTATTGGTTTGGCGGTGGCGGTGGAGTTCTTGGGGCCGCTGGCTTTGGCATCCATGCTGACGCGCAGGCTCCGCGACGGTGTATGGGTTCTCTGCGCCCTGGCAGGCATGCTGGTACTCGGTTATGAGGCAGCAGCTGGTAAAGATACCGACTACCTAGGCTTAGCCTTCGCTCTGATTGCTGGCGTTTTCTGGGCGCTGTACATTCGCTCCAGCGCGAAGGTGGGCGCTCTCGTTCCGGGAGCAAGCGGCTTGGCGGTGGCAATGCTCATTGGTGCCGCCTTTATCACTCCGGTGGCGGCAATGGTGCCGGCTCCTCAGCCGTTGTGGAATGCAGTGCAGGATCCCAAGCTGATTCTCCTGATTTTTGGTACCGCCATGTTTGCTTCAGTGATTCCCTACAGCGCGGAGCTGATGGCTCTGCGCCATCTACCGGAGCGAGTGTTTAGTGTGCTGATGAGTGTGGAGCCCGCTATTGCGGCGATTGCCGGCTGGGCGTTGCTGAACCAGGAGACCGGCCCGATGCGCTGGGTGGCAATCTGCCTGCTCATGACGGCGAGTGTGGGTATTACGCTGACCACTACAAAGGGCGGTTCCCCCAAGCAGGAGGATGAGGACGAAGACCCCGTTCCCGTGCCGCTGCCCGAGTAAAGCCAAAGTCCCGAGTAAAACCAAAATTCCGCCGGAGCGCAGCATAGAGAAAACCCATAAATAAAACCGTTGAGGCGGGTACCCGGTTGGTACCCGCCTCAACGGTTTTATGTTTCAGTTTTAGTTCTCAGCCAGCTCGTCCAGCAGGTCGCGCAACTCTTCGGTGGTGAGCACCTCCGCCGGATGCGGGCCCAGGGCGTACAGCCAGTCCTGGGTGTCCTCGTCCAGCTCGCGGGAGGTTCCGATCAGCACGAGGTTGCCTTCGTTCTGCCCGCTGAGCATCGAGCTTTCGCACAGGCACCACACGTGCTCAAAGATTTCCAGCATGGCGGTTGCCTGCAACTGGAAGAAGGGCAGACCCGCGTCGTCACCCACGTTGATAGCGACCACGCCGCGCTCGCTTAGGGCGTTCTTGAGTTCGCGGTAGAAGTCGCGGTTTGCCAGGTGGGCGGGTGCGTCCATGCCGGTGAAGATGTCGAGGATGATTGCATCGAAGCCGGGCACGCCCAGCAGTTCCGGCAGGTTCGCTAACTGCTCGCGGGCATCCCCCACCACCAGCTGGCAGTCAGTTCCGGCGGGTAGCGGCAGACGGTCCGTCACGAAGCCCATCAGCTCGGGTTCAATATCCACGGCAACCTGGCGGGAGCCGGGGCGGGTCGCCTGAATATAGCGCACGAGGGTGAGGGCGCCAGCCCCCAGGTGTGCGGCGGTGATGGGTTCGCCGGCGGGTGCGAGCGCATCCACCGTGTTTGCGATGCGTCGCAGGTATTCATAGAACACGTAGGAGGGGTCCGCAATATCCACGTGGGACTGCTCAGCGCCACCGATTTCGAGGACGTAGCCGTGGTCACTGAACCCGTCGGGGTGAATCTCGGCGCGCTGGCCGCCGGAGAGCTGAATATGCGCCACTACTTCACGCCAGCTTCACGTTTGAAGGTGCTGACCAGGTCATCTACCGAGGAGGAGGAGTCCAGGCCCTCAACGACCTTATCGTTCACGGCGAAGGTGGGGGTGCCCTTCGCACCGATCTTGACGGCGTGCTCGTAGTCGCGCTGAATGGGCTTGACGGTCTCAGAGGCAACCAGGACCTTGTTGAACTCTTCGGTGTTCAGGCCTAGTTCCTTGGCGTAGTTGTTGAAGAGGGTGCGCAGCTTATCGCGTTCGCTAATGCCCTTCCAGTCGTTCTGGGTGGCGAAGAGCTTATCAGCCATTTCAAGGTGCTTGCCCTGCGCCTCAGCAGCTTGTACGGCGAGCGCGGCGGGTACGGCGTTGGCATGCATGTTCAGCGGCATGTTACGCACGGTCACGTTCATGATGCCGTCGAGCTTCTTGGCGGCTTCTTCGAACTTGGGTTCTGTCTTGGCGCAGTAGGGGCACTGGTAGTCGGTGTACAGGGTTGCGGTGCCTGCGCCGGGTACTTCGCGGTTGAGACGGAAGCCGACGTAGCCGTCGTCGGCGGTTGCCGAAGCAGTAGCCGAAGGGTTAGTGGATGCCGAAGCACTCGCAGATGCACTTGCCGATGCTGCGGCAGTGCTTGCCGAACCACCTGCTGAGGCGCTCGCAGATGCCGACGCCGCCGAAGAAGACTGGGAGGAGCTGGAGCTGCATGCGCTCAGTCCCAGGGCGGCGGCGGGTACTACGCCCAGTAGCAGGGTGCGACGGTTGAGGGGTGAAGTCATGGTGGTTCCTCTCTATCAGTGGATGGTAGCCGACCTGTGGTTGGGGCGTGTCAAAACACTGTCAGCCGCCGTGGGTATAGGGTTTATTGTATGCCTCTGCCCTGAACATTCCCTGTCTTCGGACGGGTGTGCGGGGTGAATGCAGCGCATACCATAGGCTCTCTGCCGCCTGCTCCCAGCTACGGGGCCGGTGTTGAAAGTAATTAGCCTCTCCCCTGCCTTTTTGGTACTATTGCGGGGTATGCACTGTTCCGTGGAAAGCCCGTCTTAACGCGGCAGGTAGCGTATGTGCCTCTATAGCTCAGGGGTAGAGCATTTCCCTCGTAAAGAAAAGGTCGTGGGTTCGAATCCCACTGGGGGCTCCACATCCGCCGTAACAAGGCCGGTTTCCGGTGTGTTGCGGCGGTTTTTAGTATCGTCTTCGGCACGCGAGGCTCCGGCCTCGTTCCGAGGCATCCGACAGCTCGCTCTATTCCGGGAGGCCTCATGTCTTCGTCCCGTACCTCCGCCCGCAAGGGCTCCTCGCAGCGCGCACCGTTCACTCCTACCGTGCGTTTCGCCATTGTCTACGTACTGGCGCTCGTTATTTCGCTGGCGGTCTGGTTCTTCTACCGCGCCGTCTATGAGGACGACACCTCGTTCCTGGTCCCCATCGTGATTTCTCTGGTGACGTCCTACGTTGCCGCGCATGCTCTCACGGGTGGACGTTCCCCGCGTAACTAGCCGCCGAGCACATCCGCTGGTTGCCGACCCGCGCGTTAAACCAAAGGCCGCGCATCCGAATCCCTTTGAGGAATCGGATGCGCGGCCTCCGTTATAGGGTCGGCGCGTTACTTGGATGCGCGCTGCAAGTCGCTGTCGGTCTTGCCCCACAGGCCGTAGACCTTGGCGAGTTCCTTGACCTTCTTGGCGCGTAGGTAGCGCGGCAGGTAGGAGCCATCACGGGGGCCGTCGAGGGGCACGTCGAGCATCTGGTGGGCTTCTTCGATTTCGACCTCGCTGGGCGAGAAGGCCGCATTGATGGTCTCTGCCTGGCGGATGTCCAAGGTGATCTTGCCGGTCATACCGTGGTCGCTCGCGAAGCCGCATGCTTTAGAGAGGTCCCCGCCGTAGGCGCCGAGAGTCGGGCCGTCGATGGGGCCGGGCAGACCACCCAGAGTGGAGGCAATCACCAACTGTGAACGCACGTAGGCGAGCGCCATGGGGGTTGCGGAAGAACCGGTGTCACGGCGGTAGTCGCCAGCACCGAAGGCCAGGCGGAAAGTGCCGATGGCGCGAGCAATTTCGACCGAGTGGTGCACGCCCAGGGCCGATTCAATGAGCGCGATGATGGGGGTACCGGCGGGCAGTTCGGCTGCGGTGCGGTCGATGTCGGTGGCGTGCTCTGCGGTGGCGAGCATGACGCCTCGCAGGCCCTTCACGTTCTTGAGAGCCTTGACGTCCTTCCACCAGTGTTCGGTGGTGATGGCGTTGATTCGCACCCATGCGACCACGCCAGAGTTCAGCATGCGGACGACCTGTTCGCGGGCGGCATCCTTCTCTTCGGCGGGGCAACCGTCTTCCAGGTCGATAATGATGGAGTCGGCCTCGGATTCGAAGGCCTCTTCAAAGACTTCTTCGGAGGAGTTGGCGCGCACAAGGAGCCAGGAGCGGGAGAGGCTGGGGCGCAGCTGGCGCGCGCGCTCGTTTCGATGGAATTCAAACATGGTGTGTGACTTCTTCCGTCAATCGTTGATGCATTGGTTGTGCCGTAGAGGGCCTGGACCGAGCTGCGATTCTCGATTTCGTACCATCGTCACTTCCATTGTGACCGAACCGCCTGCGGGGCGTCATGCACCTCTTTTTAAGCGTATCGTGTGCCCGATGGAGCACCAAACTGACGCACCATTAGGCTTTGATGAGCTCGGTCCGTCCCACGGGAATTCCGTCGTCGAAGGTCAGCTCGCCGGCGGCTTCCTTCTGGGCGCGACGAATCAGACGTTCGGCTTCCTGAATATGCTGCACCACGGTCTCCACGCGGCGGTGCACGCTCACCTGGCGGTCGCATCCGGTGGCGCACTCGCCAAAGCAGCGGGCCATGGCCAGGGCCTCAGCGCAGAGGGCTACGGCGTTGCCGGCCTTGGAGAGGGCGCGGTTGAGGTCGGAGTAGGTGCCGAATGGGGAGGCGGGGATGTCGCCGTCGCTGGGAGCGAGGCGGTGGGCTTCCATGGCGACGGCACGCACTCGGGGGATGAGGTCGGCGAGCTCGTTGGCGTCCGGCACGATGAGCTCAATCATGGAGGCGGAGGACTCGGTGCTCGCCAGACGCTCAAGCACCTGGTGGAATCGGTCGATACCGCGGATAAAGCGGTCGTGGGAGCGACGCCAGATGCCCTTGCCGAGCTCTGCGTCGTCTCGGCGCGATTGCAGGTAGCTTTTGAGTCCCATGTGTCCTCCTCTGCGTTGGGTGTGTGCCGTGAACGGTTATCGGGTGGGAGCCGCTCGCGGTCGGTACATGCGGCGCCGGGCCGCAAACCCACCCATACTTAGGTTACCCTAAATTTTCTTTTGGTGACGGGTTGTCAGGGAAATATGAGTATTTGTGTCACGTTTTGCGGAGCGCGACGACAAGGTTTTCTCCGCACCCCGCGACACTACTCACTCCCTAATCGACCCGAAGCACCACCTTGCCGCGGTGCTGATCAGAATCGAAGTACTCGTGTGCCTCAGCCGCGGCTTCCAGGGGGAACACCCGGTCCAGGCCCACGCCGATACGACCCGACTCAACCAACGGGAGGATCTGCTCGCGCACACCGCGCAAAATCTCGGCCTTCTGAGCCTCGGAGCGGCTGCGCAGGCTCGTGGCGTGCACCGAGAGCCGGTGCGTGAGCGCGTATGCGAGGTCCACCTCGGCCTTCCGCCCGCCCTGCAGCCCAATGATGCACAGGTGCCCGCCGTCGGCGAGGGTGTGCAGGTTGTCCTCAAAGTACCGCCCACCCACGACGTCCAGGATGTAGTCTGCGCCGCGGCCACCGGTCTCCGACAGCACAATATCCCGGAATGATTGTTCTCGATATACGATGGGTTCGGCACCCAACGAGCGCACGTACTCCGCTTTCTCCTCGGTTCCAACCGTGGCGAATACGCGGGTTCCCGCGGCCAGGGCCACCTGAATCGCGTGTACGCCGATACCCCCGGTGCCGCCGTGTATCAGCACCGTGGCGCTCTGCCCGTCCTCGCGCAGGTTCTCGGCGGGGTCCATGCTCATACCGCAGGTCAGCACCAGGTTGGAGTAGACCGTGGCAGCCACCTCGGGCAGTGCCGCGGCCTCTTCAAAGCTTAAGTTCTCGGGCTTCGGCAGCAGCAGGTCCACCGGAGCCGTCACGTAGTCGGCGTACCCTCCACCGGGGAGCAGGGCCATCACGGGGCGACCGCAGTTCTCGACGGATGCTCCCTCGCCGACGGCCTCAATTTCTCCGGCCACTTCCAGGCCGTAGATGGAGCTCGATTCGGGAGGGGGCGGGTAGAATCCGCGGCGTTGCAGGGCATCCGCACGGTTGATTCCGGCGGCGCGAACACGGATGAGCACCTCGCGCGAACGGGGAACGGGGGCGGGAATTTCGCTGACTCGCAGCACCTCAGGGCCGCCGTGGTTTTCCTCAATAATTGCTCGCATGAGCCCTCCTCCTGAGCGGATGTGCCTTCATCGGCACTCGATTTACAGAAAGCATACATCATGAGATAATCTCGTAGTGCCCTGCGGCACGGCGTTGAGATAAAATGCCGGTCTATGGAGCGCATGGATGGTTGTCCGAGCGGCCGAAGGAGCTGGTCTTGAAAACCAGTAGGCGGTAACCCCGTCTCAAGGGTTCAAATCCCTTACCATCCGCATTCATGCATCTCCCCCGCCTCACGGGCGGAGGGTAAAAGCCCCGTTCCTCAACATGAGGAACGGGGCTTTTTCGTGTTGAAGATTTTAAGTTCTCGAGGTCAGTTCCAGTACAGCATAAGAGCGTTCAGGCTCCTCGACGGGCCTGCATCATTTAACCCAGACAAAGCGCTCAGAATCATGATAATCAGGGCGACAATACCAATAAAAATGCATAGCTCCAGCCCATTAAGAAGCAGACCACCGATGGCGCGCTTACCGTATCGTCGTGCCACGAACGCCTGCCAGATACCCAAGACGTTCAGCAATGGGGCAGCGAGAGCCAGGGCTGAACCGATTGCATAACCATAGGCAGCCCATCGAAACCCTAGAACGAAAGACAGCGGGGCGAGGACGCCACAAAGCAGGGAGAAGTTCGCTGCTCTCTTACCGGCTTGTACCCTCTGCACATCGGGAGGGAGCTCGCTCGCAGGCTGACCCCAGTCGTCCGTATCGTCAGCATCGGACTGCACGCTACCATTTCCCTGGTAGAGCTTGGCGTACTCGGGGTTGTAATCGAAGGCTTCATTGTCTTGGGGTAGCTGCGACATCGCATCCACAACCTTTCAATACCGGGTGTTAAGTGCCTATCGGGTTGGGAGAGCATTCAGGCTCGCCATCGAGCCGCTGTTGCTAGTGAATGCCCGACAAAGCGTTCAAAATCAGCATGATGAGGGCAACGAGAAGAAGAACAAGGACTATACCCACCGCGCTGAGAATCATGCCCGCAGTAGCGCGCGCACCGTGCCGTCTTGCCACTCGCGCCTGCCAGATACCTAAAACACTCAGTATCAGTGAGAAGGGGATAGCGTACAGTGTCCATCGAATACCCGGGATGCACACTAAGCTGAGGATACCGAAGAGCAAGGAGAGGTTCTCGGCGTTCCGCCCGGTTCCCTGACTCGGGAACCCACTCGCGGGTAGCAACGGGCCCCCTGCGGACCCAACGATGGGTTGCCCATTACCATTTTGCCGGTAAAGCTTGGCGTACTCGGGGTTGTCATCGAAGGCTTCGTTGTTTTGGGGTAGCTGCGACATCGTATCCACAACCTTTCACATTCCGCGCGAGGGAGGGTGTTAACTTCACCCTAGACCTTACTCACCGGGAGAACAAGCATGTCGGGCCCAATCCAGGAAACACACGGCATACATACAGCAAAGCCCCGTTCCTCAATTCGAGGAGCGGGGCTCGTGCGTGTTGGATATGCAAGGTAGTAGGCTCGGTTCCAGAAGCCCCCGGCCCGCCGATTTGCTACCCCAGCTATCCCTTCAGGGTGAAAAGGAGCATCAGGAGGGCAATCATCGTAAGAACCGTCAGGGCGATGGGCAGGACCACGCCAATCCAGCCGAGGATGCGCCCCGCCTTTGCCGGCACACCGTGGCGTTCCGCGTCTCGCGCGGCCGAAATTCCCAGGGCGCCCAGAATAATTGATCCGAGGGTGGAGTAGGGAACCCAATACATGAGGAGAATAAGCACCACGCTGATAATGCCAAACGTCAACGAACGCTGTGCCGCTTTCTGGCCCTCCTCCAGGAAGCCAGGGGGCGTGACGATATTTCCCGGGACGCTTTCCGGATAGGCAGGAGGCGGAGTGTACGCCCCGGCAGGCTTGTAGGTAGCCGGAACATTCCGCGGCTCGCCGCCCGCGCTCTGCCCGGCATCGCGGCCCTCGTAGAGCTGGTTGTACGCGGGATTGTAGTCGAACGGGTCCGGCTCTTGAGGCTGAGGATTCTGAGACATAATAACCACGATCTTTCAGTCTTGATACGCGACAGGTATTTCAGGGGATGCACCAGCACCCGTGCCCCGCTTGCGACGGCGAGGATTAGAACACAGACGCATGGGCGGGCCAGAGTACGGGTCAAGAAACGGGCTCTGTGGCATCACAGGCACCTTTCGAACGTATACTTCGGCGAGCCTTCACCTGATGCCTCGCCCCCTCACTCACACCGTACCCCTACGGTCAGAAGGAGCCAAACACCTCGGGCCCAATCCCCAAAATATACGGGATATACACAGCAAAGGCCCCGTTCCTCGTGCTGAGGAACGGGGCCTTAAGAGTGCCCGCTCGGGGCCAAGCCTCCTAGAAGAGGGTCAAAGCGCTGACCAGTCCGGAGAAGTGGCTGGAGGAAGAAGCAGCACCTGCAATACCGATAAGACCCAGCAGCACAAAACCGCCAAGGAAAAGCAGGTACAGACCACCAATAACTGCGTTAATCCAGCTCATGATGCGACCTGCCGAAGCAGCCGCGCCGTAGCGCTCCGCCTCATTCGCCTTGAAGATACCAATAACGCCCAGGATCAGGGAGGGCAGACCGAACGACCACCAGCTGACGATGAAGTTGCAGACCAGGCCGATAATGCCCAGCACCATGGAGGTCTGAGCAGCCTTCTCGCCCGCGAGCTGCTCGGGGGTCTTCTGAATAATACCGACGGGAACCATCATGGGCTGGCCATACTGACCAGGCTGCTGGTACTGCTGCTGACCATACTGGCTGGGCTGACCCTGAACATTCTGCTCGTTCAGGTTGTTGTAATCAGGGTTGTAGTCGTAGGAGTTCGAATCCTGCGGATTCTGAGACATATGGTCCCTCTTTCGTGAATGGCGTGTTTCAAACCTTACTCACACTAACTCATCGTCCAGGCATGCACAACTGAACTCGTCATTCTTGAGCCACAACGCATCATAATGCGCCGGCAGGAAGGCTGAGCGGGCGCGCAAAGGCCCGCGGGCACACGGGGCGCACGCGGGCTTTCTCCGACCAGTAGCTATGAAAGATATTGTCTAAACATGCATCATAACCAGAACCAATAGCAACATCTCAATGGGCTGAGTCAGGACACCGAGCAGCATATTCACAATTCCCAACGCGATACCAGCCGCGCCCATATTACCGCGGTAGCGTGAAACAATCGCTAGAATCAAACCGGCAAGACCCAGAACGAAGGGACCACCTCCATTCGTCTGAAACATCAGAACAAAACCACTAATCAGTCCAAGAACACCGATGATGACCGAGAACAGTGCAATAGCCCATTTCACAGAGTACGAATTCTTCTGTTTAGGAAGAACATACACCGGCTGCACAAACTGCTGATTATTGAAAGCAGGGGTGTTTACCGAGGAGGAAGCGCTCTGAGAAACCTGGGGTACCTGGGGAACGGTAGTAGTCATGGGAGGAGCCTTTCTATCTGGGCCGCAATGTTATCTCTAACCTCAAAACTACATCACCTAAATGACTCAAAAACCTAAATCCAGGATATTTAAAGGTTAAACAGCCATGTTCACACGTTTCTCGCAGGTAAAGATATCACAGCTACAAAGAAACTGATATCGCCCCACCCATATGTATCTCTCCTGCCTCACAGGTCGAATTGACCAAGCGCAAAACAGCCTATATTCTTATAGGGATGCGCTCACGAGCGCACCGTGGAGACGTGCCAGAGCGGCCGAATGGACTTCACTGCTAATGAAGGGTCGGGGTTAAACTCGACCGGGGGTTCAAATCCCCCCGTCTCCGCCACTAAAAGCCCCGTACCGGTTGGTACGGGGCTTTTGCTTTACCCATTTCATTCGGGCACAAAGTCTAGAAGCTCCTGGTCTAGAAGCTCTTGAAATCCACAAGGCGCGCATCCGCACCATCAAGCAGAGCCCACTCCCCCGGCACCTCAAACACCGCAATAGAAGAGGGCGGGAAGCCATAGTACACATCCATCGACGCATTCGGGTCAGAATCAGGGCTCATCAGGCGCTGCGCGGCATCCTGCACACCGGGCAGGTGCGACACCACCATCAGCGAATGAACATTCTCTGTAACGCTGTTAATGCGTGCAATGATGCGGGCGGCCGAAACCTCATACAGACCCTCATCCAGATGCGCTGTCGGGGCTTTAGCACCCAAACCATCCGAAACCCAGGTGGTCGTCTGGCGAGTACGCAACGCCGACGACGACATAATCTGCTCGGGAATATAGCCTCGCGAAGCCAGCCAGGCCCCCGCGGCGGCGGCCTGTTCGTGACCGCGCTTGGTCAGGGGGCGATCAAAATCGTTCAGGCCCCAATCGGCCTCCGCATGGCGCATAATAATCAGGCGCTTAGCTCCGCGACGATGCGAACCGGATGCAGTGTTGGAAGAATTCTCAGCCATACACCCATTCTATCCAGAGACACACCACCCCCGCGCACCCGCCACCCGGCATGAGTAAACCCCGGCACACCGGCACCGTGCCGGCGCACCGGGGTGCACCCTAAAAAGCTAAATCGAATATTCCGGAGCCGCCCAAACAACAACCTCGGGATGCTCAAAGAAGCGGTAACCCTGACCGCGCACCGTACGCACCGTACCCGAGAGGCGACCCAACTTCGAACGCAGGCGACGAATATGAACGTCAATCGTGCGCTCGTGCGGATGCTCGTCACCCGAGCTCCACAGGGCCTTCAGCAACTCCTCACGGCCAACCGTGCGGGAGCTGTTCTCCACCAGGTGGGCCAATAGCTCAAACTCCTTGAAGGTCAGCATCAGCGGCTCACCATCCAGGAACACCTCACGGCGCGCCAAATCAATCAGCACACCCGAAGAGTGGCCATTCATGCCATCCGCCTCGCGGGTGGCGTTCGCCTCCGGGTAAGTGTATACAGCGGTCGGGTCACCCAGCGCGTTGCGGACCACCTCAAGATCGCTACCCTCGGCATTCACAGGAGCCAGCGCCACGGCAGCATACGACTCCGATTCAGGAGCCAGGTGGTGAGCATACGTGCGCAAATCCTGAACGATACGCACCAGAGAAGTACCGTTTGCGGCAGCCAGCTCCTCATTCAAACCCACATAAAGCACGAAACCGCGCGCCTCATTCTCCTGAGCACTCTTATGAACGGAGGAATCCCCCGCCGTGAATGTCATCGGACGCAACGTTGCGGCGGGCGCGGCGGGACGATGAGGCTGGACAGCCTGACGCTTAGCGGCACGGCCTCGCTGGGAGATGTGGACGTATCCAGGTACAGCACCTGACATGGTTCAACCTTCTCTCAAAGTCTATGTAGGAATTCCCTTGCCTACATGGTGGTGGGGGTGCGCCGGAAGTGACGCGTAGCCCAACAGTCCCCAATACCTGTTCGAGCATCAATCCCTTCTCTTAATATTTCTCCTATTTGACGGATAAATCAAGCGGATTCGGCATCGTGAATTCTTCCTACACTCAAAGAGGAGTACAATATACCCTCCACCCACCCGGGTCGGATCCACCCTACGTTCAGCCCCACCGCACACCCAGCACATAAATATTCATTCAAAGCGGCGAGATGGCGCGGCACGCTGTATTTTCATGCTTCCAGTAAAAGCCTCAACGTCTCTCAAAACACCCCACGAACCCAACAACATCCACATAAAGTGTTTCTCGTCACATACAGATTTTTGAGATTCCCCACTCACACCAAGAAACCAACAACGCAACATACCCCACACCCTGGGCCCCACACCCTAGGCACACCCCACAACACAAAACCGTCCCCGCGCAGACTATCGAACAGCCAGCGCGGGGACGGTACACAAATTCGGTCTAGCCGAACCGTCTCACGAAACCAAATTAAAAATTATTCAGCCAAACCGTACAGGCGATCGCCCGCGTCCCCCAGACCGGGAACAATGTAAGCCTTCTCGTTCAGACGCTCATCACGGGCAGCCAAGAACAAATCCACGTTCTCCATGCCCTCGACGCCCTTCTCCAGAGCAGCAATACCCTCAGGAGCAGCAATCAGGCACACGCAAGTCACCGACTCAGCACCACGCTTACGCAAAAACTTAATAGCCTCAATCAGAGTGCCACCGGTAGCCAGCATCGGGTCCAGCAGATACACCTGACGGCCCGTCAAATCCTCCGGCAGACGCTCAGCGTAGGTCACGATGTCCAGGGTCTCCTCATTACGAGCCATACCCAAGAAACCCACTTCAGCAGTCGGCACCATACGAGTCATACCCTCCAGCATGCCCAAACCAGCACGCAGAATCGGCACCACCAGCGGCTTCGGAGAGGCAATACGCACACCGGTAGTGGTCGCCACCGGAGTCACAACCTCAACCTCTTCCACGCGAATCTCGCGAGTCGCCTCGTAAGCCAGAAGGGTCACCAGCTCATCAACCAGCTGACGGAAAATCGGAGAAGGAGTGTTCTTATCGCGCAGAACACTAATCTTATGGGCGACCAACGGGTGGTCAAGAATCTTAATACGCATAGCATAAATTTTACTCGCACTCGCATATACATTCACAGGCGAGCCGCACAACCCCACAAACAGAAAACCCGCCGAGCTCAGCTCGACGGGCTTTCACCAGTGCGGTGGTGGAGGGATTTGAACCCCCGTTGGCTTTTACACCAAACATCATTTCGAGTGATGCACCTTCGGCCGCTCGGACACACCACCAACAGTGGAAAATCATAGCACGCCCCGACAGAAAGGGCAAGAAAGCACAGGGCCACACTATATATTCTCCCACCAAGACACACAACATGCGCGGCAGCCGGGTGTCGCCCCTTTCACGGCCCTTTTACCGCACCCTTTTCGACACCCGACACCGAAGTCCCGGCACCATCAACGAACCCTGCGGATTCGTCTAATGACGGATATACCCGTCTATAACCAGCATGACAGCACGCGTTGCGTCCTCAGCATTACGGTCAACCTGATGAACCTCACGATCCATGGCAAGCATATAAATCGCACCGAACATAGAGATCGCAATCGCACGAGGATTCTGAGCAGTATCAACCGTATAGCGGCGAGCCACAGCCTCCGTCATCTCCTCCAGATACTCCAGAAGATCCTGACGGTTATCGCTCATCGCCTCCGTCCAACCCTCCGCACCCTTCCACGCCTCAGCAAGCCACATCCGAGTAAAACCCGGACGGTCCTCAAGATACTGGAACGCGGCGCGAACGGCACTCCGCAACGCCTCACGCGGATCAGAATGAACCGACGCCGCGCGGCGCGCATCGCTCAGCAGCAACTGCGTGCCGTACTGAACCAGCTGATCCACCATAGTCTTCTTAGAACCGAAATTGTAATATACGGTTCCCTTAGAAACACCCGCCCGAGCCGCCACCTCTTCAACAGTGGCGTACTCAAGCCCCTTCTGGGTCATGATCTCCATAGCAGCGTTGAACAACTTCAACTGAGTCTTACCAGTACGACCGGGACGACGACTTGCAGCTTCAGCGACTGGGCGCTGCAACATCAGAAGTCCTCCCTCCCTTTTTGCAGGTATACCTCTATTTTATTAGACAGAAATCTCCGGTGCGAGCTTCTTCAACGACCACGTGCGATCACGCCGCGTGCCCAGATAACCCAACAACAAGCCCGCCAGACCCCACAAGGTCAAAACCAACATAATGCCCCACAAGCTCGACTCATTCACACCGTACGACAGACGACGCATACCCGTCACCGCATAACCCATCGGGAAGAAATCATGCATCCAACGAATCGGCTCAGGCAAAGTCTCATACGGCATCGTGCCGCCACCGGTCACCAACTGCAGAATCAGAACCACCAAAGCCATCAACTTGCCGGGCGCACTCAAAAACACCGTCAAACCATGAATGAAACCAGTGAAAACCAGCGCCACAAAGCACAGGAACAACCACACCAGCCACGGATGAGCCATCTCAAAGCCCAAACCAAACTTAATCACCACAAACATGAGCGTTGCCTGAGCCACACCCACCAGGCCAAACGGCATCCAACTACCGAGCATCACACGAATCGACGGAGCATGCGAAGCCAACGCACGGTTATTCATCACGCGCAACGTCTGAACCAGCATCAAACCGCCAATCCACAGCGCCAGACACATGAAGAACGGACCCATGCCCTCACCATAGTTACGGCCCGAAGCCAAAGAATTGTGCGAAAGCGTCACCGGATTCGACATCGTGTCAGCAACCTTCGTCTGATCCGATTCCGAAAGATTCGGAACCTGCTTCGTACCAGAAGCCAGGCCACTCTGCAGAGAGGAAGTGCCCTCCTTCAGCTCCGAAGCGCCGCTGTGCAGCTGATCCGTGCCATTAGCCAGCTTCCCCGTACCCTCGCTCAGCTGGGATGCACCATCCTTCAGGTTCGACGCGCCATCAGCCACCTTCTGCTGGCCCTCAACAGCCGCCTGCTCCTTCTCCGCCAAAGTACCCGAACCATCCTTCAAAGTCGCAGCACCACTCTTAAGCGAATCAGTACCCGACTTCAAATTCTCAGTACCCTCAGCCAAGGTCGCAGAACCCGACGCAAGAGAAGACGCACCCGAAGCAATCTTGGAATTACCATCAGCCAACGCCGCAGAACCCGACGCAAGAGAAGACGCACCATCATCAACACGGGCCGCACCATCAGCCAAAGAAGACGCACCCTTCGCCACCGAGGTGGAAGCCGCATCCAGCGCATCCACACCCGACACCAGGGTCTGAATCTTAGCCGCCGAAGACGACGAACCATCCGCAACACAGTGGCTCGACTTCAGGGCCTGCAGCTTCGACATAACATCCGCAGCAACCGCATCACGCGAAGCCAACTGAGACTCCAAAGCCTTCTGGTTCAGCGTCGCCACCTCACCCTTAAACTCATCAGAATCCACCGAAGACACCAGCTCGTCAGCCTGCTGCTGGGTCATGGTGCCAGCAGCCACCAGCGGAGCCAAACGCTCACGAAGCCGCTGAGCACTCGCCGACACCACAGTATTCGACAAATCCCGACCAAAATCACCACTCGGAGCAGAAGTATCCGTCTGCTGCAGATGCTGACACATCGCGTTCAGCTGGCCCGGCAGCTCACGAATACCCGACTGATCCAGACCCTGACGCAACTTATGAGTACCCTCAGCCAGGCTGTTCGCACCCCGAGCCAGCGTAGCCGAACCATCCTTCAACGAAGACGTACCCTCAGCCAGCGTAGCCGAACCATCCTTCAACTTCGACGCACCATCAGAAGCCGAAGCCGCAGCAGAAGCCAAAGTCGAAGTGCCATTCTTCAAAGTCGTCGAACCGTCCACCAGCTTCTCAGCACCCGAATCCAGCTTCTCAGCACCCGAGTCCAGCTTCTCAGCACCATTCGCCAACTTCTCCGCGCCCTCAGCCAACTGCTTCTGCGCATCCACCAACTGAGTCGTACCATCAGAAAGGGTGACCGTACCATCCTTCAGCTTGAGGGCACCATCATTCACCGTGGCAGAGCCATCCTTAAGCTGAACAATCGCATCAGCCAGCTTGACCGTACCGTTATTAACCTTCGACGCACCATCAGCAGCCTCACCCATCTTCGAGTGAATCGTCGTAAAGCTCGCCAACAACGCATTCGCGGTAGCATTACCCACCTTCGAGGCCACCGAATCACGCACCGACGTGCCCGCCTTCGTCACAATATTCGTCAACACGTAGTTATTCGCGTCATTCGTGACGATCTCAATACCGGCCGACTGAGGATCAATCGTGCCCGTCTTACCATCGGCATCCGGCTTAAACGCGGCGGCACTCTGCAGATTACGCGAGAAATTCTTCGGGATCACCAACGCAAAATCGTAAGTACCCTTCTCCACCCCGTCGACAGCCTCTTCACGGGTCGGAACCTGACGCCAATCAAACGTACCGGCATCCAGGAGATTCTTCTTCACATCAGCACCGGTATTCACCTGCTGACCGGAAGAATCCGTAGCGCCCTCATCCTCAACCACGAGGGCACCCACAATGCCATTCACATGGCCGTAGGCATCCCAGTTACCGTACAAGTACAGCGCACCATACAGCAGGGGGATGCAGGACATCGCAATAAGCACCAGGACCGGCAAAACACCGCTAGTCAGGCGCTTAAGCTCAACAAGAGCAACACGCAGAACAGTCATTCTTACTCCTTCTCAGCGGTCTTCTGGGCAACAGTTTTCTGGTTGCCGGTCTTCTGGGTATCAGTCTTAGATTCAGCGGTCTGAGCGGCTCCGGAACCATCGGAGACCACGGGGGTCAGAGGAGTCGAAGAAGTCGAGGGGATTTCCTCCACCTCACGCACCTCAACCACATCGATTGTGGGCTCAGCCTGGGTCAGCTCTTCCGTCTCAGTCAGCTCTTCTGCAGGCTCCTCAGCCGGCTCAAACTCGCCGTCCTGATCCATGTGGACACTACCCACCACAGCACGAGCGCCATGCCAATCCCCCGAAATATGAGGCACAATCGCCACCACAGTGCGCGGGCGGTCCTCGTCATTAGCCAGCTCCTCCAGGAAAGGAAGCCACATGCGCGTGTGATTCAAATGGCGCGACGGAGTATCAAAGACCAGCAGATCCGAAGGGCTACTCTGCGCCAAAGCCGCCATCAGCTCAATATTCATCTCGCCATCCAGCTCATCCATCCACAGACCATCCAGATCCTCGAGGCCGTGCTCCTTCAACCAACGGCCTGCACGGGAACGACCAAAAACCGGCAGATTATAGGAGAGCATCTCAGAGACATAGTCATGCACGCGCATATGCTGTTCGGGAGCGGTCACATCGGGGGAATCAACGATATCGCTGATGCGGCGCAACTTCTTCATGGAAATCGGTTGCGGATCCTCATCGCCAGCACTCCAGCAAATCTCGCCACCCGACAGAGGCAAACGACCCGTAAGAGCCAGGCCCAGGGAAGTGCGCTCCATCTGGCTGTCAGCCTGAACGATGATGACTTCGCCCCCACCCACCGAGAAAGTGGTACGACCAAAAAGGGCGTGGTGACGTCCCTTAGCCCAGATGTTGTCAACGCGAAGCACAGCGGTCCCTTCAATCGGTACGACGGGTAGAACGGGTAAAAGTACGAGCCCGAAAACCGCATTCCGCGTCACCTACTTCAGGACGCGGAGGGATTCTCAGGCTCCGATGCTTATATATCGTAGACCCGGTTATGTGTGGTTTTGTGGGGATTATCGGGTGAAAAAGCGTCTATTTTTGAAATTTTCAGAGTATTTTTCAAAGAATTGGGGTATTTCGTTCAAATAAGCCACGAAACCATGACCGGTTTCACCAGGCCCCTTACCACGACAAGCCCCAGGACGGACCCGGGGCTCAACCGGGCAAAACGGGGTGAAGAAGCAGACCCGGAATGATAAGGCAGGGCGGCAGAACCCGCCCGCCGAAATGCTCGGAGCAGAATACCGACGACAGGGCTCGCTGAGGGGTGCATCGTCGAGAAGCGCACCACCGAGATCCACAGTCAGGATTACGCTCAGGAGCGTCGCTCCCTGAAAAAATCCAGCATGAGCCGCGCGCACTCCTCAGCGCGCACCCCCGCATACACCTCCGGAGCCGGCGCCACACGCCCGTCTCGCAGCACATCGTAGCGGCTACCGGAGGCGCCCGTCTTCTCTTCCCAGGCACCAAAAACCACCGTCGAGATGCGGGAGGCCAGAATCGTACCAGCGCACATCAGGCAGGGTTCAACGGTCACCACGAGGGTGCATCCCTCCAGCCGCCACTGCCCCAGCCGCGCCGCCGCCTGACGAATCGCGTTCACCTCCGCGTGGGCGCTGGGGTCGTGTTCCCGCTCTCGAGTGTTGCCGGCGGAAGCAAGGATCGTCCCTTGCTCGTCCACGATGACAGCACCGATGGGAATCTCGCCACGCTCCCCCGCGGCAGCGCCCTCAGTCAGGGCAAGGCCCATCCACTCATGGTGATCGGCGCGAGCGGGGATGTCACTGAGCACGGTGGAAGAACCATCAGAAACCATCAAATTTAAATATTCCGAATATAACATATTACCTCGTCAGAGAGTAAAACATGAAACGTGACTAGTGAGTGGCGGCCAAAGAAAAAGGATACACCGCGGTGGCCCCGGCCTCCCTCAACGCGCGAGCCACCACCGTATTCGCCCAGCGGGAATCCACCAGGTCCGACACCAACAGAACCGCACAGCGATTCTCGCGCACATAATCCAGCACCTCACTCGGAACCAGGTACGAACGTAGAACATCCGCACAGCGGAAAGCGCTATTACCGCCAAAGAAGCGGGGCTCCTCCACCAAAGACACCTGCCCCAAATCCATCAGGCGACCCACCGAAGCTAATCCCCGGCCCAAGGACCGCGCCAAGCGAGGACGTACCGGCGACGGCAACGTCAACACCGCGGCCGGTCGCCCCGCGGCACCCCACTGCCACGCCGCCAACACCTTCACGCAGGCGCGGCCCAAATCTGCCGGCACCTCAGAGTCAACGGGCTCACCCAGCTCATTCGTGGCGAAGAGCTCACGCAGGCGAGTACCGTACCCCATATCGCTCAAGCGCGCCAACGCATAACCGGGTTCGGCCTGCTCGCCCTTCGACAGGCGACCGCGCGGAGCGGAGGCACCCATCAGCTGGTCCAGACCGGTGGGCCACATACGGCGCGGCTCCACCGGAACCCCCACGGTGGCGAAGCTCTGACGCGCCGCCTGCTGCGCCTCCTCGGGAACTTGCGTCGAGTACCAGGGCCCGGCGCACCGATCGCATCGGCCGCAAGGCTGGGCGGAGGTATCATCCAGCTGTCGGGCAAGGAACACCATGCGGCACCCCTCCGTCCGCTCGTACTCCAGCATGGATTCCTGCTCGCGCACGCGCGCACGCGCAACCCCCGCGTAGCGTTCACGGTCGTAGCTCCAGGCGGCGGAGGTGCGGCACCAGCGGCTTCCCTCCTTCACAACGGCGCCTTCGACGTCCAGAACCTTGAGTAGCAGCTCCAGGGTTGAGCGGCGCAACTGCACACGCGCCTCCAGCGCGGCGAGGCTCAGACCCTCGGGAATCCGCTCTAGGGCAACCAGCACCTGCAGGGCCTGCTCCTCATCCGGCATCGAGGAGGTCGCAAAATACTCCCAGATGGCGCGGTCACCGCGCCCGGGCAAAAGCAGAACGTCCGCATTGACGACCCCGCGGCCCGCACGGCCAATCTGCTGGTAGTAGCTCACCGCAGAGGAAGGCGCACCCAGGTGCACCACAAACCCCAGGTCGGGCTTATCGAAGCCCATGCCGAGGGCACTGGTCGCCACGAGGGCCTTAACACGGTTCTCCTTAAGGGCCTGCTCGGCGGCCATGCGTTCGTCCGGGTCGGTCTTGCCGGTGTAAGCGAGCACGTCGTAGCCGCGGGCGCGCAGGGCGGATGCGGTATCCTCCGCCGCCGAAACGGTCAGCGCGTAGATGATGCCCGAGCCGGGTAGCTCGTTTAGGTGCGCCATGAGCCAGCCCAGGCGCTGGCTTTCGTCGGGCAGTGCGAGCACGCCCAGTCGCAGGGAGGTGCGGGAGAGCGGGCCGCGGATGACATGCACGGGAGCAGTGGCGGCCGCACTGAGCTGCTCGGCGATATCGCGGCTCACGCGGTCGTTTGCGGTGGCGGTTGTAGCGAGCACGGGCACGCCGGCGGGCAGAGAAGAAATCAGCGCGCCGATACGGCGGTAGTCCGGGCGGAAGTCGTGGCCCCAGTCCGAGATGCAGTGCGCCTCGTCAATCACGAGCAGGCCCAGGCGTGGCATGAGAAACGGTAGCCACTGCTCGCGGAACGCCGGGTTGTTGAGCCGCTCGGGGCCGACCAGGAGCACGTCAAGCTCGTCGGCCTCGACCTGTTCGCGGATGCGGTCCCACTCGGTGACGTTCGCCGAGTTCACCATGGCGGCGCGCACCCCCGCGCGGGAGGCGGCGGCCACCTGATCGCGCATGAGCGACAGCAGCGGGGAGATGATGAGTGCCGGCCCGGTGCCTCGGGCGCGCAGGAGCAGTGAGGAGATGAAGTAGACCGCGGATTTACCCCAGCCGGTGCGCTGCACCACCAGGGTACGGGCGCGGTCGGCTACGAGGGCGTGAATCGCTTCGTACTGGCCGTCGTGGAAGTCGGCTTCGGGAGCGCCGGTGAGGCGGCGTAGCAGTTCGCGGGCTTCGTCGCGCAGGGAGGCGGTGGTGTCCGGCTGCTGGGGGTTCATGGTTTTCTCCGACGGTGGGTGGGTTGCGGGCGAGCGTGCCGACGCGTTGTCTTCCCATCATGTCACACCCGGCGCTCCCCGGCTTCGGAGCCGGTTACTGCGCGCCGTTTCGTTCTCGGGCCCGGAGATTTACGCCTCGCTCACCCGCGCGTCCGGGCTAAACCCCGGTAGAATTGTCTCTGTGCTACACAGCCTCCGCATAGTTTTGCACTATGTTCACCATAGGCACGTTCTCTATGCTGGTGTTACCCCGCCGCCGATCCGTGCGCGCGGTCCACTCACAGTTCAGGATTTTTCATGACTTTTCTTGCCGCCGCCCTCGCGCAGCTTCCAGTTGCGTTGCTGGGTCTTAACCTTGAACAGTTCCTGCTCGACACCGGCCCCTGGGTTCTGGTTGTTTCGGCGATCATTGTTTTCATTGAGTCGGGTGTACTGTTCCCGGTTCTTCCGGGTGACTCCCTGGTTTTTGCTCTGGGTATGTTGCATGAGCAGATGGGTCTGTCGCTGTGGGTTGCGTTCCCCGTGCTGGTGATTGTGGCGATGGCTGGCGCTGAGGTGGGTTATCAGATTGGTGCCCGCTACGGCCGCAACATCTTCAAGGATGACGCGAAGATTCTGAGCACGAAGAACCTGCACACCACGGAGAAGTTCTTCCGTGAGCGCGGTGGCTTGGCTCTGGTTCTGGGTCGTTTCGTACCGATTGTGCGTACCTTCGTTTCGCTGGCGGCCGGTATTTCTTCGTACGACCGTAAGAGGTTCCACCTGTGGAACGCTGTCGGCGCTATTGCGTGGATTAGTGTGATTGGTGTGGCTGGTGTGTTGCTGGGCGGTATTCCGTTCGTGCACAACAACATCGAGTACATTGCCGTGATTATTGTGCTGGTTTCTGTGGTGCCGGTCTTTATTGAGTACCTGCGCGGCCGTTCGAAGGCTAAGCGCGAATCCGCTGAGTAACCGTTTAAGGGATACCCCGCACGATACGGGGATTCGCCGGTACGCTCTGAGGGGTGGGGAGGTCGTTCTGACGTCCCCACCCCTCAGATTTTTAGTACATTTCGTTGGCGTATGTACGCCGCAACAGGCTGGGCGTAAACAGTAGCACCGTCATAACGAGGTAGCAGACGGTGGGTGCGTTTGCCAGCGCAACGATGAACACGAGCTTCAGATACTCAGCGGCGCCCATCGCCCCAATATTGGCAGAGTTGTAGTACTCGGCGGCACCCATGAAGATGAAGATGCCGTAAAGCAAACCCACGATACCTATGAGAATGGCGAAGCCGTGCGCCCAGCGGCGCCTCTGCCAGAGTTTCCAGAGGACAATAAGGTTTAGCGCATCCATGAGGGCTCCCTGCAACAGAGCGGGGACAGCAACATCCGATATAGCTTCATAGCTCAGGGAAGTGTGATTGTTCTCGAGAGCGCCCATGGTAACCTTCGCGGCATTGAGCACAATCACCATTACGATGCACACCGTCACCCCAATGAGGGCGACGGGGCGATTGCTGTGTCGTTTGCGCTTCTCCTGGTAACGAGGGGCCTGCCCCGGGGGCGCGTATTCTGACATCGTGTGTGTTTGTCCTTTCTATGTTCTCCGTCCCGCTGAGGGAGAACCGAATAGTTTGTTTAGGAGCGAGGCGCACCACTAGTTGAGGCGGTACCCTTCCTCGGTATACACGGAGGTGTCCTTGTAGCCGCGCTGTTCCTTGCGAAGCTTCTTTCGTGCAGCCTTACGACGGGTCGTCTTGTACTGCTGGGCGACGGCCTCTTCAGCCCGTCGGTCAGCTTCCTTCTCTTTCCGATGTGCCTGCGCCTCTTCCAAGCGAGCACGCGTTTCTGTATCTGCGCTCTGATGACTGAGGACGTTCTCCTCATCGACCGGCTCCTCATCGACCAGCTCGCCGTCGACCGGTTCGTCACCGTCGAGCTCACCGTTGTAAGGTTCTAGACCGGCGCGCTCGGCGCGGAGCGTCAGCAGAATCTCGCCCTCCAGACGTTGCTTCTCCAGGGGGTTTTCCGTCACCGCCATCTTCGCGCGAAGGTCGAGGATTCGCTGCTCGGCGGGGGTGCGAGTTACCCGTTCCTCCTCGTCAATCAGCCGGAGCATTTCCAGGTAATGGGCGGCTTGCCTCTCCTCGATGGTCATGCCCGTCTCTTCGTCGGCCCCGGCCACGTTTTCCATGCTCTCCGCCGCGGATGCCGGAGGCTCCTCAGACAGGACGGCTTCCTCATCCCGGGTAGAGACAAGGCCCAGCAGAAAAATGAAAAGTGCGGCCCCAACACCCACAATGATGACCAGCACCTTCGTCACAGTCAGGGAGGCGGTAGCCGGGCTCGTCGCGGGGTTCAGCGCGGTGAAAGCGGGAAAGAAAAAGCCGGCCAGGTCGAAGGAGCCCGCGGTGATGAGCATACCGCTCAGGCAGCAGACGGCCGCGTAGAGCATCAGCGTCTGACGTGCACCTCTGCTACCCGTGCACATGACCGCCAGGAAGCACAGGATGATCAGTTCCACCCAGATGGTTCCGCTCAGGAGGCGAGGCACGGCAATGGTGAAAATTGACACGATATCCCAGCCGTGTCCGGCGGATGCGAGGGCCTGGTGCGCATCCAAACCCGCGTACACGAGCATGAGCCCCACGCCCAGGCAGAAGGAAATATTGATGAGCACCGAAGTCTTCTGCACCGGCTCAATCTGTTCTTCGTCGGCACCGGGGTCGATGCGGGTTTGTGACTCGTGTGCAGAGTCGGAAGTAGGGTACACGGGGTCATCCTTATCGGTGATTGGTGAATAAATTATCGATGAGCCGCAAACCCGCGGCCGGGGTTAGAGCAGATAGTCCTTGCGGCGACTCAAGCGCCACGAGCTACGTGCCGCCATATAGGCACGCGACTGGCGCGACCACACCAACCCCAACGCAATAACACACACCACCAAGTACACCCCGGCAATATACACGGGCGCATACAAGGGCGAAGAGTTACTCAGCAAGAACTCAACCTCCTGGCTGGGCGCACCGTTCAGCGTGGCAAGCATAGCGCCCACGCTCAACATAATCAGCATCGCCGAGATAATACCCATCACCAAAGACACCGAAAGCACCACCGCGGCCCAACGGTAGCCGCGAATGAACGCCACCGTACAGAAACTGTGTAGCACCACATTTCCGAGAGTGCACAACATCAGGAAGAGCACCGGGTAGTAGGCCTGCGCCTCCACAAGGGTGGAAGAATGCCAAGTGGACAGGCGCGGAAGATGGGTCGTCGTCAGCGACACGGTGGTGTACACCAGCAACGCCACCCAGCCCGCAGAAATAGCCAGGAGCACCCAACCGGCAACCGACACAAGGTTCGGGGTCGGCGGTTTGGATCGTGAGGACTTCGCGGATGCCTCGGGAGAGGCTACAGCCGCGGGAAGCGGTACGGATTCGGGGGTAGACATGGTTGGATCTTTCGAGGGTCTGCGCGCCACGATACACGAAGGCTGATGAGCCGGGCGGGTGCGAACAGAGTACGTATGATGTGGTGAAATGCGGTGTGTTCGGTGAGCTGATGTGCATTGGCCGGGGTGTTCCGGCGGAATCCTCATCGGAAGGGTTAGCTAGTCGGAAGGGTTGGGCTCCTCACCCGCACCTGAATCTTCAGATACGTCAGATTCATCAACCTCACCCTGCGTGGCGGGATGCGTGAGCGCGGTCCTCAACTCGTTGAAACGATAAATCGTCAGTAGGGACAGGCCAATCTCGCTCACCCACACCAGGCCCAGGCAACAGAGCACCACCATCGGGTCAAAGCCCATGGAGACGCCCGCCCAGTCCAGCATGAGGAGCAGGAACGTGATGGGCGAAAGCACCAGCCCCACGCAGATATACCCAATCAGGGAGCAAATCGCCCAAATACTGTACACAGAGGTGTCGGCGACGTCGTTCGGCGGGCGCCAAAGCGGCCAGGCCTGGACGATGATGTACAGGGCCGCAACCAGCCAGAAGCAAATCGCCAGCGGTTGCGTGTACTGGGCGATGATGAGGCCCTCCGTCAGGCCCAGAACACTCAGAATGGCGATGCGCACCAGCAGGTTCTTGCGTAGCTGACTCTGGCGTTTCTTGAGCTCTTCACGGGAGTAGGTGCGAAGGAACGCCGGAAGCACGGCCGGAGCCACCACCGGGTTGAGGGAAGTAGCCGGGGCCTGCACGACGTGCGAGGCAGGCCGGGGCGCATCCTCCGCGGGGGTAATCTGCACGGCATTCACGGGAACAGCGCGGTGCATCGCGGTGGAGGGGGCGCTCACCTCCGGGGAGGCGGGCCGCAGGTTACGGATGGGCGCCTGATACCGGGTTCGCACGGCGGCGCTATCCGGAGTTGCGACGGACGGTGCGGAACCGTCTGTGGTCCGGTCCGGGGTACCCATAAATCTCCTCCTGACGGCGTGGACGACGGTTTACGCCTCTACCGTATCATGCGTAGTTGAAGGCTTCCCGGCCGTGAAAAAGGGTGACGGACGGTGTCCGCAGAGACACACACAACGCGCCGGTGGGCGGTGTCCTCTTAACCGCCGATATTCCCAGAGAGCGGGGTGTTCTCTGCGAGCGACCCGCGGCGGAACACCTCATCACGGCTAATGACTCGGCGCAGAACCACCACGTAGAACAGCGAGAAGAGAAACTCCAGCACGAACGAGCCCATGACCGTCAATAGCGCTCCCGCGTAGAACACCCCGAAGTGCCTAAAAAGCGCATCCGGCCCGTGCAGGGCGAATAGCAGGTACCCGAAGAAGACACTCATCGCCGCGGCCAGGAGCGCCGAGACGGCGTTGCCCCAGTAAATCAGCATGACGGAGCGGTCGGCGCGGTAGATGGTCGCCAACCAGCCGTGCACAACCAGGTACACGAGCGGAACGGCGCCCACGGGGAAGAGGGCCACCCGCGTGAAGAAGTACACCATGCCGAGCGCAGGGGCGATAAGCAGCACGATGCGCACCGCGTAGAGCGCCTTGACCGGCAGAGGCTTGCTAGTGCCAAGATCCCAGAGCTCCACAACGGGGGCCTCCACAGGCTCGGAAAGTTCCGGACCGCGGGGCCCCCGCATGACGGAGCGTCGTCTGCGTTCCTCCGGCAACTGTGCCGGTCCAGACGACGATGCCGGCTCGGGCGTACTAGCCTTCAAAAATGCCTCGGGAACGGTCCTTGCGCACACTCTTAGCCGGGAAGATACGGCCGCTCATGCTGATGTACACGCCCGGGTCCAGCAGGTTCAGGGCGGCGATTGCAGCACCCAGGTTGAAACCGGCGTCGGAGTGCCCCATGACGGCCGGCTGCATCGCGCCGGTCAGCACCACGACCTTCTCACCCAGCTGCGCGTGCTCGAGCAGGTAGCGGGCGGTTTCGGGCATGGTGTCGGTGCCGTGGGTGATGAGCACCTGGGTGTTGGTGACAGCGTCCAGGGCCTCGGTCAGCTCGGCGCGATCCTCATCGGTCATGTCCAAGCTGTCCTTGCCAATGAGCGGACGGATGTCGAAACGCACATCGGTAATGACGCGATCGAGCAGATTCTTAGCGGCAGGTTCGCCGATATCCATCGTGCCGGCAACGGAATAGAACTTATCGATTGTGCCGCCGGTGGCCAGAATCGTGATTTCTTCAGGGTTCTTAATGGTGACGCTCACGGGGTCTCCTCATCTCTTGATCTCTTGAGCAGCAGAACCAATAACGACGCAAAAACCCGCCGACCCCCGCTAAGCGGGAGGCGACGGGTCGTTCGGTGCGCCCTGTGGGGCTCGAACCCACGACCTGCGGATTAAAAGTCCGTAGCTCTACCGACTGAGCTAAAGGCGCTCTTTCCGCATAGCTATACAGCATGCAGATAAAAACTACTATACACTACAGCACTCACCTCCGGAACGGGGCAGGACGCGGCACGGCGGGCGAAAATACACGGAGCCGCCGCAGGGGTACACTGGGTAATCCTATGTCTACATCCGCATCTTCCACCGGCGGGCACCGCCGCCGCACGCATCACCGGCCCGTCCTCTTTACCTCCGAGAAGTTTGAACGGCACGAGGGCGGCATGGACCCCGCCGCCCGCGAGGAGGCGGCCCACGCCTCGGCCCGCATTCTGCTGATGCGCGGGCGCGGGCAGGATCCGCAGCTGACCGAGCGGCTCGTCAGCTTCACCGACGACTACGGCATCGAAATGCTCGCCGAACTGTGGTCGCACGCGAGCGCGCATTCCCTGCCGGGAGCGCTCTGGCGCATGTATCAGCTGCGGGATACGGTGCATCGCTCCCCGCGCGGGGTGAGCCGCGCTTTTGAGCTGGGCATGGCGGAGGATTACCGCTCGCACGTGGTGGCGGGTGTGCCAGATCCGCCGGGTGCCGAGGAGGTTGTGCGCACGATTGACGAGATCCTGGCCGGCCTGTACACGGGCGATTTGGATATGGCGATGGAGCGGTGCGCGGCCTTCGCACGCGTTGTGGCCCTGGGGATTCAAGTGGATTTTGCGCGGTACTCGCGTAATCCGGTGCCGACAGTCCCTGTGGCAACAAGCCACGAGATTAAGCGTGAGGCGGTTGAGCGTCACCTACGCATGCCGCGGCAGGCGGCGCAGCTGGAGCAATACGCACAGGACCTGGAGGCGGTGGCCGCCCAGTGGCGTGCCGCGGGAGCTTCCCAGTGGGATTTGGAGGGAATAGCGTAGAGGCTGGTGCCTCGCTCTGCCGGGGTTTCTCCTCTGCTGGCCACCGGTGTTCGCGCCGCGCTCATACCCTGCCAATAGGGGCCCGATAAGGCGCTTTGTTGGAACGCTCAATGCCCTTGTCAGAGTCTAGGGTTAAGGGCGGGGTGAGGCCGTCATCTTGGGGTTAGTTTCACGAGTTGGCATAGGTTCCGCTTTGCGTGCGAAAGGGCGCGCGGCGGGCATTTTCGATTGACTCTCACGGGGGCTCGGGTAGATAATGATTACAAGATGTCGGGTTGCTAATAGGTAGCCCCGGGCTCCAAATCTTTAGCCGCTTCGAGCGGCCTTCCGCCGAGAGGCGCTCCCAACCCGACATCCCTAAACGTTCCGGTGGAGGTCGAGCAATCGACCTCCACCGTTTTATGTTGTCGGCCTGCATTCTATAGGTCTGCATCTCGGCCCGGATCAGCCCATGATAGCCTAGGTCGGTCCGGGTCGGTTCGGGTTTTCGGCCCGCAGTTCCAGCGCTCGGTTCTGGTGCGTTTCTTCACGCCGCACCGCAAACCCTTTATATGCATAGCCGGGAATACATGATTGCAGCTGGGTTCTGGGCACAGGCTCTGGGCGTGAGTTCTAGGCGTGAGCCGCGTCCAAAATACTCCTCAACCCCGACCACTCGCTAGACTGGGAACTATGCTGCACCGCCTCTTCCCCCACGCGAACGAATCCCTCGCTTCCCTCGCCGAAATCTCGGCCCAGGTCGGCGAGGCCGCGGCGCTCCTCTCCGAAATGGTGGGTTCCCCCGTCGCCGAATACCCCGCCCTCTTCGAGCGCATGCTCGCGCACGAGGCTGACTCCACCGACCTGCTCTACCGCACCCTCACCGAAGTGCGAAGCTCCTTCTCCCCGCCGATTCCGCGCGAGGACCTCTACACCCTGGCACGTAAGCTCACCACCGCCGTTGAAAAACTCACGAGCGCCGCACACGTACTGTCCCTGCACAGCATCGACGGCTTCGCCACACACATCACCTCAATCCTGGACATCATTCAGCGGCAGGCCGTGCTCACCGCGGCCGTCATCCCCAAGCTTGCCGACATCCGCGGCCTCGACAACTACTGGATGGACATGCTCCGCATCTCGCGACAGGCCCTGCGCACCGCCGAAGAGTACGAAGCCTACATCTCCACCCGCTACACCCACGAACGCTACCGCCGCTACGTGACCTTCCTGGCCCAGTTGACCGCCGCCTCCAACGCAATGCGCGATGTCTCCACCGAGATTGGCCGCATCATCGTGCAGGAGTCCTAATGCTCCTAATCCCCTTCGCCCTCTGTGCGTTCGGAGCGGCAGTCTACGTGACCGGCATGCACGACGCCTCCAACACGGTCGCCGTGCCCGTGCGCACCCGCGCCCTCGGCGAACGCTCAGCCCTCTACCTGGCGGCCCTCTTCAATGTTCTCGGTGTCGTGAGCGCCTTCCTGCTCCTGGGCGAGTACTCGGCCACCTGGGTGAGCGCCCCCGAGGGCGAAACCGGTCTGAGCGGCATCCTCGCCGCGTTGCTCGTCTGCTCCATCTGGGGCATGCTGACCTGGGTACTCCGCCTGCCCTCTTCCTCAACCCACGCGCTCATCGGCGCGCTGGCCGGGGTCAGCTGGTGGGCCCGATTCAGCACACAGGGCAGCCAGGAACTGCACCTCAGCTCGTTTCTACCGCACATCTTCGAGGCGACCCTCTGGCCGCTGCTCTACCTGCCCCCACTGATTTTTATGCTCTCCTGGGTCATGGTGATTCCTTTCTACCGGTTCGTGGTGGGGCACAACCCGCGCATGGTCAACCAGCATTCCCGCGAGGCGCTTGCCGTGTCCTCCTCCGCGATTTCGCTCTTGCACGGGGTGCAGACAGGCTACCTGTACCTGCTCCTGTGGTCGCTCATGGTTCCCCTGCTCGGTGCCCATCCGAGCTCCGGCGGCACGCATCCCCTGGACACCGCAGGCATGCTCCTCGGCACGCTTTTCATCGCTGTGGCTCTGGGCCTCGGAACGCTCAGCGGCGGGCGGCGCATCGGCTACACCTTCGCGTACAAGATGGTGCGCATCGACCCCCTTCGCGGTGCTGTCGCGCAGGGAACTACCGCCGCCGTGCAGGTTCTTGGGTACTTTTTGTTGCAGGTTCCCTTCTCTTCGTCGCATCTGGCGACTGCATCGATCCTGGGTGCGGGAGTTAACCAGCGTTTCAACGCGTTGAAGCCCCGCATTGTGCTTCAGATCCTGCTGGTGTGGATTGTGACCATTCCAGCGTGTTTTATGGTCGGTGTGGTCATCATGATGGCGATTCAGACGCTTCTCTGAGGCTTCATGTGCCGCCACCGGCCCCATCTGATTCCCCTTCTCATCTACGGTCGGCGCGGGTTGAGCGCGGGAGCTAACGCCTTCATAATGGTGTGAGTTCGCGAGCCTTCACACGCCCTCCCCCAACCGATAAGTGACTATGTCTTCCCCCACCGTAGCTGTTCTGGTCCGTACGAAGGACCGCCCCCGTTTCCTGCGCCGTGCCCTGGCCAATATCGCCGAGCAGACTTTTACTGACTACACGGTTTGCGTCATCAACGACGGCGGGGACGAGTCTACCACCCGCGCCATTCTGCAGGCTTCACCCCTCGCGCATCTGCTGGAGGGCGACGCACCGCGGCTCATGCTGCTCACCACCGGCGGCGGGAACATGGAGGCCGCCTCGAATGCCGGTTTGGCGGCCACCGACAGCGAGTTCGTGGCCATCCACGACGATGACGACCTGTGGGCCCCCGAGTTCCTGGAACGCACCGTCAAGGCTCTACGCGCAAGCGAAGCGCTCATCTGCTCGACCCGCGTGGTGGAACGCTACGAACGCGAAACCCCCGAGGGCGAGTTCGAGGTGTACGAGGAGCGTATCTTCCACGACGGCTTGCCCGGTTTCGGACTGCAGTTCCTCTACCGCACCAACCGCGCCGTACCCATCGGCATCCTGTACCGCCGCCGCCTGCACGAGCTGGTCGGCCCCTACGACGAGTCCCTGCCCGTGGTCGGCGATTGGGAATTCAACCTGCGTGCCGCCGCCGTGACCGAGATGCTACTCGTAGACGAGCCCCTCGCCTACTGGTCGCTACGCCCGCAGGCTGACGGCGCGGAAGCCAATAGCGTGCAACGCCAAGCCGAGCACGCCCGATTCGACGCGAGCGTGCGCGCCCGCGCAATTCGCGACGACCTGCAATCCGGCGGGCGGCCGGGCCCGTACCTCTACCAGGCGCACCTGATGGCCGACCTGGAACGCCGCGTGATTGACGGGCACGATCTGACCCGCGAGTCCCTGGACCTTCTGCGCTCCCTCGGGGAGCGTCTGGAGCGCATCGAGGCTCGTCAGGCCGCTATGGATGCGCGCCAGCGCGAGCTGGAGGCCAGGCTCACCGCCGACCGGTCGCGGGGACGCGGCGCCCTGCGTTCTGCGGTTCGTTCCCTCGCGCACCGCGCACGGTCTGCAACCCCGCGCGGGGAGGGACGCTAACCCATGACGGAGAATGCCCATTCTACTTATCCCCACACGCCGCGCGTACTCGTAGTCGGCGATATCGGCCAGCACGCCTACCACGTGGGCGATGAGGCGATGACCATGGCTGCTGCCCGTTTCCTGCACGAAGGCGGGTGCTCCGTGACCCTTATGACCCGCGACGAGCGGCACTCGGCGCGATACCTCAACGCGCCCCGCAACACAGACGGCGGAGGCTACTCCTACCTGCCGTTTTTTCTCTTCCCCTGGTCCCCGGCCGAGCGTGAACTCACGCTGGAGGCCATCGAGCGCATCCTGCGGGAACTCTACCCGGCCAACGAGGGCGGTGCCGCACCTCGCGAGACCGACCCGACCGACCTGCTGGAGCGCCTCCTCAATACGCCCGAGGTACGCGCCCTGCCCGAGCCTCTGCGTCCCGCGGAGGACACCGTGCGCACCATCATCGACTGGGCGCGCGCTGTGGCGACCGCGGATGCGGTGCTCATCTCGGGCGGCGGCAACCTCAATTCCCGATTCGGCTGGCTGCTCTACGAGCGTGCCGCGGTGGCCCTCGTCGCCGAGTACACCGGTGTTCCCCTGTTCGTGACCGGCCAGTCGCTGGGCCCCACCCTCACCGAGAGGGATGCACAGACCCTCGAACGCATGCTCCGCTCGGCCCGTTCGGTCTCGGTGCGCGAGGAGAACTCCCTGGCATGGTGCCGCGAGCGCGGTATCGATGCGCGCCTGTGCGTGGACGACGCGACGGACGCGGCGCCCGAGCATCCCTCCCGCGCGCTCGACTACACTGCAGACGCCGACGAGGCAGATGAGGCAGGCACCGCGCACGCCGTGGCCCTCGACCCCTCCGAACTGCTGGGTGCCATCCCCGAACGTTACGTCTGCGTCACCGTTAACGCATGCACGCAGGAGCAGGCCGAGCGGCTGGCGGGCCTGCTCGACCAGGTATATTGCGAGCACGGGTACGCCCCTGTTTTCCTCAGCCACTTTGGCGACCCGCTCCAGGCGAATCAGCCCGGGCGGCGCGGGGATGCGGACACCCATGAGCGCATCGCGGGCCTGCTCTCCCCCGCCGCGCGCGAGGCGGCAATCGTTCTGCCGATTCTGCATACGGATCAGAGCCTGCTCGTGCACCGGGCGGCAGCGCTGACGATTACGAGCCGGTACCATCCGGCGGTCTTCTCGGCTGCGGCCGGTATTCCGGTGCTTGCGCTGATTCCTGACGCCTTCACGCAGATGCGCGTGGGCGGCGCACTGAGTCTATACGGTTGGGGTGAGTTCACTCTGCCCCTGGGCATGCTGGCCGGTGGGGTTCCCGAGCTCATGGTCGCGGCGGCCCTGCGGTATGCAGCTGTTGCCACGAATGCGCGCCGCACCGAACTGTTGGAGGCGTTGCGGGCCGAGCGCGCCTACCTGCTGGCGCAGATTCTTGGCTCTGGGGGAGGTGCGGCCCCCGCGCCTTTCCCTGCTGTGGAGCAGGTTCCGGCGCTTCCTGAGCCGTTGGGTGCAACTGTCCGTGCCGCCCGTGAGCTTTTCACCGTTACTTCCCTGACCGCGGGGTTTGAATGGGCGATGTCTGATCGGGCGCATTCCTGGGATGCTGAGCATCGCCTGCAGTTAGAGCGCGCGCGTATGAGTGGTGGCGTGCAGAGTATTCACGGAGCACACGGTGCGGAAGAACCGCGCCCTGTTGCTGTTGAGCCCGAGTCGCCTTCTGACGCATCGGCCGAGGGGCCTGCCGCTCATCCGAGTCTGCTGGCGCGGGTGGTGCGTCGCCTCCGCGGCTAGCTTCCGCGGTTATGGGCCATGTGAGGCATACGGCCTCAGCCTGGGTAGGAGCGCGAAACGCGGGGTCTCTCACACTTCAACCCAACACTCCCTAAGTGTCTTGTGCACCCTATGAGCGCCGGTATGATGGTGCTCATGGCACGCTTCACAGAGATTCTACGCACTACTGAACAGAACACCCGGCAGTTCATTCGCGAGGGTATTCATCGAGTCCGAGCAGACTTCTTTCAGTCTGTGCAGATTGTTGCGGCGTCTATGGGCGCTTGGCTTTTCGCTGAGCGCATCCTGGGCCACCACGAGCCCATTTTTGCGCCGGTCGCTGCCCTCGTATCCCTGGGCTATGTGAGCGGCGCTAAGCATTCCCGCCGCATCCTTGAGGTCTCCTTCGGCGTGACCCTCGGCATTCTCATTGGCGACCTTCTGCTGATTCTGCTCGGTCACGGTACCTGGCAGGCGGCAGTGGTGCTTTTCTTGACCGTGATTATTGCCCGATTTATTGATAAGGGCATTATTTTTACGATTCAGCTCAGCTTCCAGGCCTGTTTCACGTTGCTGCTGCCCGTACCTGACGATGCGTTCACCCGCAGTTTTGACGGTCTAGTTGGCGGTGCCTTCGCATTCCTCGCCATGTACCTGATGCCACGTGACCCGCGTAAGAACCCGCGTGAACGCGCAACAGCCCTCATGGATGCGTTCGCGAAGGTTTTCACGCTCTCCTCTGAAGCAATCCGCCACTACGACTACAACAAGGCGTACCAGAGTCTGCTCGATGCCCGTGCTCTGCAACCGCTGTATGATGCGTGCCGAGGCGACCTGATTACCGCGCAGGGCATGAATGAGCTGTCCTGGAACAGCCGCAAGAGCAAAGGCGAGTTGGAACGCATGTCGAAGACTCTTGCCGCGATAGATTTGGCGATTCGTAACGACCGCGTCCTCAACCGCCGCATGGCCTCCACTATTCACCACGTACAGCTACGTGCGGCCGCTCAGGTTTCACTGAGTAAGGCCCTGGATGAGCTGTCACTGGCCTCCCAGAGTATCGGCCTGGGCATGTCTTCGCCGAAGAAGGAAGAGCGCGAATACTACATGAAGAAGGCGCAGGACCGTATGGTACACCTGGCTGGAACTCTCGAGCCGCGCTACATGGGTGTGGCTTCCTTCGAGGGCGAGTCGCTGGTGCTGATGCTACGCCTCATCGTGGTCGACTTCCTGGAGGCCACCGACATGAGCCACAAGGACGCTCTGGACAAGCTGATGCCCCTGGGCGAGGCCATGACGGAGCACGCCCCGAGCACCTCCGTGCTACCGGTGGTCGACCTGCATGTGAGCCCCGAAGAGATGGAGGCGCGCGCCGCCGAAATGGGCGCCGCCACCGTGGCCGGTTCCGTGCCGGAGAACGCTTCGGAGAGCATTCACCGTCAGTCCGATCGGTTGCATACCCGTTCACTCAACATCATCCTGCACGAGAACGAGGAGGAGAACGTCACACAGCCGCGTACCGACCGCCCCTCACAGGTTCGCAGGGACTAGCGGGGTCGGCAACCAGTCACAAAGCATAGAGGAGGGGGCTCCCGGCGGCATGCATGCCAACCGGGAGCCCCCTCCTTAACTCTCTATGTGCTGATGTAGCGGGCGGCTACTTTTGCGGGAAGAGCAGGGCCAGCGCCTCACCCAGGGTGGTTACCTCACGCACGGTCACGCCTTCGGGTACATCCCCCACACCTGCCGGGGAGGCGGGCACCAGAACGTGCGTGAAGCCCAGGCGGCCCACCTCCGCAATGCGCTGACGGATGCCCGGCACGGCGCGCACCTCACCGGCCAGGCCCACCTCGCCGAAGACCGCAAGCTTGCGCGGTAGTGGCTTATTCTGCGCCGCCGAGGCTAACGCCATGACGCAGGCCAGGTCGGCGGCCGGTTCGGCAATTTTTGCGCCGCCAACCGTGGAGACGTAGCAGTCGAGCTTGCCCACGTTCAGCCCGGCGCGACGCTGCAACACCGCCAGGAGCATCTGGATGCGCGCCGAGTCCAGGCCCGAAACGGTGCGTCGTGGGGCCGGGGCCACGGCCTGATCCAGCAGGGCCTGCACCTCCGCGAGCAGGGGGCGGCGACCCTCCATCGTGACGGTCACGCAGGTGCCTGCCACCGGGTGCGGGGTACTAGAAACGAACATGCCGGAGGGATCCAGTACGGGGGCGATGCCGTCCTCGTGCATGTCGAAGCAGCCCACCTCGTCGGTGGGTCCGAAGCGGTTCTTAATCGCGCGTAGCATGCGGATATTCGAGTGCTTATCACCCTCGAACTGGCAGACCACATCCACCAGGTGCTCGAGCAGGCGCGGGCCCGCGATGGTGCCTTCCTTGGTCACGTGGCCGACGAGCAGGGTGCACATATTGCGTTCCTTCGCGGCGGCAATGACGGAGGCGGCCACCTCACGCACCTGGGTGACACCGCCGGCGCTTCCCTCAACTTCTGCGGAGGCGAGAGTCTGCACGGAGTCGATGACCAGCAGCGCCGGGTCGACCTGCTCGATATGCGCCAGGGCGGTGCCGAGGTCGGTTTCGCTGGTCAGGTACAGGGTCTCGGCGATGGCACCGATACGGTCGGCGCGGAGCTTGACCTGGGCGGCGGATTCCTCTCCGGTGATGTATAGGACCGGGCGCGGCGGCTGGGTGTTCTGCGCGGGGGTATTCGTACGGTTCTGCGCGCCCCTCTGCCCCGCAATCCCGGCGGTGCCGCGCGCGAAGGTGGCGGCTACATCCAGCAGCAGGGTGGATTTGCCCACGCCGGGTTCGCCCGCCATGAGGATGACCGCGCCGGGTACGAGTCCGCCGCCGAGCACGCGGTCAAATTCTGGGTTTCCGGTGCTCATGTAGGCGGCTACGCGCGAGTCGACCTCTGCGATGGGCTGGGCGGGTTTCTGCACGCTGGATGCGGCTCGAGTGCGCACGCGGGTGCCCCCGGAGGCTTCTTCGACGGTGCCCCAGGTCTGGCATTCGCCGCAGCGGCCCACCCATTTGGCGGTGGTCCAGCCGCATTCGGTGCAGCGGTAGGCGGGGGCGGTTTTGGTGTTTTTCGTGCGCGCGGTCATGGGTCTATTTTAGGGGTTTGTTCTGCTGGGCACGCGGTGTTTGGTCACGGCGAAAGGGAGTACCCCCGGACACATTTTTACTATTAAACGCGGGGAGATCACGCTGAAGTATCTTTGCATAAATATCGAGAACATCTATTCGTTTTTAAGGCACTTTAGCCCGCCGTTTCGCCCCTGACATCACTCTTTAGGTGCGATTATGGGTACAATGGTCATCGTGCAGATGAATTATAGTGACCTTTTACTGAAAACTATCGCCCGAATCGCCCCCGGCACCGAGCTCCGCGAAGGCCTGGAACGCATCATGCGTGGCCGTACGGGCGCACTCATCGTACTCGGATCCGACCGCACCGTATCTTCCATGTCGTCGGGTGGTTTCAGCATCGACACTGAATTCTCAGCAACCCGCCTGCGTGAGCTAGCAAAGATGGATGGCGCCATCATCTGCGACCGCGACGCCACCCGCCTGCTACACGCCGCCGTGCAGCTCATGCCGGACGCATCCATCGAGACGAATGAGTCCGGCACCCGCCACCGCACCGCCGAGCGCACCGCGATTCAGACCGGCTTCCCGGTGATTTCGGTAAGTGCCTCAATGTCCGTGATTTCGGTGTACGTAGACGGCACCCGCTATATGGTCGAGGACAGCCAGTACCTGATGGCCCGCGCGAATCAGGCGATTCAGACCCTTGAAAGCTATAAGAAGCGTCTGCGTTCAGTGCTCTCCAGCCTGTCTGCCCTGGAGATTGAATCCAACGTATCTCTAGCGGATGTGGCGATGACCCTCCAGCGCATGGAGATGGTGAACCGCATCATCCGCGAGGTCAGCCACTACGTGTTGGAGCTCGGTGTGCACGGCCGCCTGATTGCCCTGCAGCTGGAGGAACTACGCTCCCCCGAGATGACCGCCAGCGACCTGATTCTGCGCGATTACCTACCCGAGGTGAACGACGAGCTGATTGCCGCCGGTGTTGAGGCGCTCCAGAACCTGAACGATATGGATATCGTGGATTTGCGCGCGATTGCCCGCACTGTCGGCTTTGGTGAGAACCCCGACCTGGAGCTTCCCCTACAGCCGCGTGGTTTCCGTTTGCTGGCTGGTATTCCGAGCATTCCGAATGCGATTGCCGAACGCATGGTGGAGCGCTTCGGTAGCCTGCAGGCTCTCATGGCGGCATCCCTTGAGGACCTGCGTGCCGTGGACGGTGTGGGTGAGGCTCGTGCCCGCACGGTGCGTGAGCAGCTGACCCGCATGGCGGAGAGTAGCCTGGAGCGATACCTCTAATCACCCGGGCACACCTCTAGCACTTGAGAACGGTTCCGGGTATGATGGGTTGACAGGGGTTTCCCCTCGTCCAGGCCATACCACGTCACGAGGAGGTCACAATGTCGTACTCACAAACTAAGCGCCCCGTCCCGTTCTTCGTGTGGGCGTCCCCCATTCTGTTCCTGATTTACCTGCCGTTGCTGTGGTTCAAGGTCATCCCGAACTCCTTTGAGGTGACCGACCTGTCCACCCTGCTGTTGGCGGCACTGCAGTGGACCGCTTTCGGTAGCCTGCTCGGATACCTGGGCGAGCGCCGCTTCGCCAAGCCCCGCACCTCCAAGTAATGACCAGATAAAAGCTAAAGCCCTCGCGCCGGAGAGTATCCAGCACGGGGGCTTTTGCATGCCCATTTACGGGCAAAAATTACGGGGATCCAGAAGCGACTACTGAATCACGAAGTTCACCTGAGTCGAGGTCACACCGTTCACCGTTGCGGTCGCCCAGTAGGAGCCCTTCTGCGCGGTCGAAGCGGCGGAGCATCCCAGAACGTTGATCTTACGGTCCCAAGCCACATCCGCGGCGCCCTCAGCGCCCGCGGCAACCTCAGCCTTCGGCAGGGCGGTCGCGGCGCACAGGCTACGGGTGTACACCTTTGCCGAGCCCGAGGTGATGCTCAGGTCCACACCGGTATTTGCGCCCTCGCCGCCCACAGCGCAGGGGGTCTTCGAAGAATTCGAGTAGGTCACATGGAACGAGACCTGCTCACCCGCGGCAAACACCTGCTTAGCCGGGGTGACGGTCACCTTCAGGTCGTTCGCGGAGCAGGCAGCCACCACGCCCGCCGCACTAGCACTCGGGGTGGCAGAGGGGGTAGCCTGCGCGGTCTTCGTCTCGCTCGGCTTTGCCTCGGCACTCATGGTTTCAGTGGCCTTGGGGGAGGCGCTCATGGTCACCGTCTCACTCGGGGAGGCAGAAGGGCTTGCCGAAGCGGAGGCGCTAGCCGAAGCCGTTTCGGAGGGGCGCGCACTGAAGCTCTGGAAGGGCGCACCGGAGGCCGTCGCGGTGGAGGCGACGGTGGAGTCCTTCTTGTTATTAATCATGCCAACGATGCTCGTCACGCCTGCAACCAGCAGAAGAATGACGGCGAGCAGGGCAACAACCGCCACGATGCGACGGCGGCGATAAACTTCAGGAGGCAGAACGGGACCATTTTCAGACATACTCTAAGGATACCGGGTTTCAACCTTAGATTCACCATGAATCCATCCCATGCCATTTTGGGAATATATGGCCTGTGACGTAGGCTTTTCTGGTGATTCAAGAAGTAGCAGACCCCGCAAATCGCCTCCCACAAGGCACCACGCCACACCTTCTACACGAACGCGTTAACGGCTGGTTCATGCAGAACGCACGCGACCTACCTTGGCGCCGCAACGAGTGTTCGCCCTGGGGTGTGATGGTTAGCGAATTCATGCTGCAGCAGACCCCCGTCAAGCGCGTCCTACCCGTCTGGGAGGAGTGGATGCGCCGCTGGCCCACCCCCGCGGACCTGGCCGCCGAGCCCACCTCGGAGGCGGTGCGCGCCTGGGGTCGCCTGGGCTACCCCCGCCGTGCGCAACGCCTGCACGGGGCGGCCGTGGCGATTGTAGAGCGTCACGGCGGTGAGGTTCCCGCCGACCATGAGGCGCTGCTGGATCTACCGGGCGTAGGCTCCTACACGGCGGCCGCCATCAGCGTGTTCGCCTTCGGCCTGCGAGAGACAGTCATCGACACGAACATTCGCCGCGTGCACGCCCGCGCCGTCAGCGGTAAGGCGCTACCTTCCCGCTCGTTGACGGCGGCTGAGACTCGCCTGGCGGAGGCGCTCATGCCCGCCGATACCCCCACCTCCTGCCTGTGGAATGCGGCGACCATGGAGCTTGGTGCGCTCGTGTGCACCGCAAAGTCCCCGAGCTGTCAGCTGTGCCCGGTGGAGGATCTATGCGCCTGGGTTGCGGCCGGCCGTCCTGAGGCCGAGTACACGCCAAAGGGCCAGGCCTGGCACGGCACGGACCGCCAGGTGCGCGGTGCCGTCATGGCGGTTCTTCGTGCGGCACATGAGCCCGTGGACCGCAGCATCATCCTGGATGCGGGCGCCGCCTCGACCACAGGCGCAACTGTTTCGCCCGACCTGGCGTTCCCCGCGGACATTCCGATCGAGGTGCGCCGCCCCCTGAAGACGCTGTACGCCCTCTCTCCTGCAGCCGAGCAACTACAGCGCTGCTATGCGGGCCTGCTAGCGGACTCTCTGGCCCGCGAAGTCACGCAGGGCGATGCAGTACTCGTCTCGCTCTAGTACCCGCCACAGGAGGGCTCCTAGAGGCTCACACAAGCAATAAACGCCTGAGGGGCGGTACCGAATAACCGGTACCACCCCTCAGGCGTTTATTGCGCTAAAGTTTAGCGGCCTAGAGCCTAGTCGTTACCCTGACCCTCACGAACCTCAAAAGCGGGAGCCTCAGAAGACTCACCCTCCTTCGCAGGCTCCTTCACGGAATCCAGAGCCAGCTCCTTCATCGGCTGCGAGGAGAAGACGAACTTCGCGGAGTCGCCCTCGCCCTCAACGTCCACAGTAATCTTCTCGCCGGGCTTGATGTCGCCGAAGAGAATCTTCTCGGACAGGGCATCCTCGATGTTGCGCTGCATCTCGCGGCGCAGCGGACGGGCACCCATAGCCGGGTCGTAACCCTTGGCCGCCATGAGGACCTTCGCAGCGTTGGTCAGCTCGATGGACATATCCTGCTCCGCCAGGCGCTTGGCCAGGCGGCCCACGAACAGGTCCACGATCTGCAGAATCTCGGACTCCGAGAGCTGCGGGAAGACGATAATGTCATCCACACGGTTCAGGAACTCGGGGCGGAAGTGCTCCTTGAGGCTTTCCATCACGCGAGCCTGCATGCGCTCGTAATCGGCGGCGGAATCGTCCATGGCCTGGAAACCGACCGGGATGCGGCGGTTCACGTCGCGGGAACCCAGGTTGGTGGTCATGATGATCACGGTGTTCTTGAAGTCCACCACGCGACCCTGCGAATCGGTCAGGCGACCGTCCTCAAGAATCTGCAGCAGCGAGTTGAACAGGTCGGAGTGAGCCTTCTCCACCTCGTCGAACAGGACCACGGAGAAGGGCTTGCGGCGCACCTTCTCGGTCAGCTGACCGCCCTCTTCGTAGCCCACGTAACCGGGAGGGGCACCGAACAGACGGGAAACGGTGTGCTTCTCCTGGTACTCGGACATATCCAAGGTGATGAGGGCGTCCTCGTCACCGAAGAGGAACTCGGCCAGAGCCTTAGCGAGCTCGGTCTTACCCACACCGGTCGGGCCGGCGAAGATGAACGAGCCACCGGGACGGTGCGGATCCTTCAAGCCCGCACGGGTACGGCGAATCGCGCGGGACAGGGCCGCAATAGCGTGCTCCTGGCCGATAACGCGCTTGTGGAGCTCCTGCTCCATGGTCAGCAGGCGGCTGGACTCTTCCTCGGTGATCTTGTAGACGGGCACGCCGGTGGAGGCGGCCAGAACCTCAGCAATCACCTCGGGGGTCACGACGCCGTAGGCGTCTCCGCCGCCCTCGCGCCATTCCTTCTCAGCTTCTTCCTTCTCGGCCAGGACCTTCTGCTCCTGGTCGCGCAGGCCGGCTGCCTTCTCGTAATCCTGCGAGTTGATGGCCTCTTCCTTCTGCTGGCGCAGCGTGGCGGCCTTCTCGTCCAGAATCTTAATTTCCGGGGGTGCGGTCATACGCTTGATGCGCAGGCGCGCACCGGCCTCGTCAATCAGGTCGACAGCCTTATCCGGCAGGAAGCGGTCAGAGATGTAGCGTGCCGCAAGGTTCACGGCGGTCTCAATTGCCTCATCGGTGATGGTGACGCGGTGGTGTGCCTCGTACTTATCGCGCACACCCTTCAGAATCTGCACGGCGAGCTCCTGGGAGGGCTCCTCCACCAGAATCGGCTGGAAGCGGCGCTCCAGGGCGGCATCCTTCTCGATGTGCTTGCGGTACTCGTCCAGGGTGGTTGCACCGATGGTCTGCAGCTCGCCTCGCGCCAGCATGGGTTTGAGGATGGAGGCAGCGTCAATCGCGCCTTCGGCGGCACCGGCACCCACCAGAGTGTGAATCTCGTCGATGAACAGGATGATGTCGCCGCGGGAGCGAATCTCCTTCAGGACCTTCTTCAGGCGTTCCTCGAAGTCACCACGGTAACGAGAACCTGCAACCAGGGAGCCGAGGTCCAGGGTGTACAGGTGCTTGTCCTTGAGGGTCTCGGGAACGTCACCGTGCACGATGGCCTGGGCCAGGCCCTCGACCACGGCGGTCTTACCCACACCGGGCTCACCAATCAGCACGGGGTTGTTCTTGGTGCGGCGAGAGAGAACCTGCATGACGCGTTCCATCTCGTGGTGACGGCCAATCACCGGGTCCAGCTCGCCCTCACGTGCTGCGGCGGTGAGGTTGCGGCCGAACTGGTCCAGAATCGTGGAACCCGCGGGAGTGCCTTCGCGGGAGTTACCTGCGCCCACACCGGCGGTTTCCTTCTCGCCGGAGTTGTTGCCGGGGTAACCGGAAATCAGGTCCATGACGGCCTGGCGCACGGCGGCAGGCTCAGCGCCCAGCTTGACGAGCACCTGGTTTGCCACGCCCTCGTTCGCACGCACCATACCGAGCAGAATGTGCTCGGTACCGATGTAGCCGTGGTTGAGCTGAATGGCCTCGCGCATGGACAGCTCGAGAACCTTCTTAGCACGGGGGGTAAAGGGAATGTGGCCGTTGGGGGCCTGGGGGCCGGGGCCGACGATGTCCTGAACCTGCTCGCGAACCGCGTTCAGGGTAACGCCCAACGATTCCAGGGCGCGAGCACCGATGCCCTCGCCCTCGTGAATCAGGCCGAGCAGCAGGTGTTCAGTACCGATGTAGTTGTGGTTAAGCATGCGTGCTTCCTCTTGGGCAAGCACCACAACGCGCCGAGCTCGGTCGGTAAAGCGTTCAAACATTGCGCACTCCTTGCATTTTCCTATTGATACAAGAGTACGTTGAGCGCCGGGTTTCTGCCCGGCGCTTGGGTATCTGTTCGCCATCAAGAGAACGAAAGAGGCGCGGGCGGAAGATACGCGGAACGGTCGGGTTCCTCTGCCGAGGTCCGAGCCGGGTTTTGGGCCAGGTTTTGAATCGGGTTTCAAGCCGGGTCGTCTGTGCCACCTTTCGAGTCGCCCAGAGTCCTTTGAGAATCGCCTCCCAACACCCAGGTACACATAGAGCCGAACATAAACACAGAAAAATCCGCGTACCCGACTACGTTGGGTGCAATTTATCTGCAGAGAATCCGAAATATTGCAGAATACCCACTGTTTTTCAAAGTATATGCACGCCAATCACCCAACAGGCAGACCGCAGTTCACGGCGGCGCGTGAGAATCGCCCTAAATGCTTCACGACTTCCCCATTATTCCCTAAAGCACGCGAAAAGACATAAAGATATACACACTACAGACGGAAGAATAATCCGGGGAATAATGGCACACCCGCCCATCGCTCATGATTTATTCACGCGCAGAGAATCATGTGAGACCACACCCCCTGTAGGTACGGATGCAGTGATATTGACATTCTGTCTATATATTCCGACACGTGCAAGAATTTGCGCCCTCCACCGCCGATAATATATTTACGAGTAAATTAAATATGTTGATGCGTCAGCACGACCCAACACCACACACATTTCCCCACACCTCAGCAAGCCCTACAATCCGACTCATCATGCCACCGACTCAGATATTTACCATCACATAAAAACACTCACGGCGGATAGTGATGATCACTATCCGCCGTGAGAGCACGCAATACATCTACCCCACACGGAGCAGACCCGGAAGGCTAGAAATTAATCCTGTTCCTTCATAGCTGCGTAGTATGCATCCTGAATGTCCTGGTGAATGCGGCCGCGGTCAGAAACCTTGTGACCGTTAGCCTTAGCCCATTCGCGAATCGCAGCGGTCTCAGGGTTACGCTTAATCGGAGCAGCGGTACCGCGAGGCGCGCGGGTGCGCTGAGCCGAACCCTGCACGCGGCGAGACTTCGCTACGAAGGGGCGGATAGCATCGCGCAAGCGAGCAGCGTTTGCGGAGGACAGGTCAATCTCGTAGTGAGCACCGTCCAGGCCAAAGCGGATGGTCTCGTCGGCGGGACCGCCGTCCAGATCGTCTTCAAGGATGATGCGAACCTTCTGTGCCATGAATGGCACCTCCCTCATCTGTTGCATATATCCTATGGGCGCAAAACCCTAAAGTCTCTATCTAAAATTGATAGAAGAAAAAGTGTGCCGGATATATATACGTACCAATTTCTTATACATCGTAACAGAAATATCGAAGGTATTCATTACCCAAAGCGGCAAAATAGACGGGAAAATAATCCCCGAGAATAACATCGAGGAATATTCCGCCGGAATATCGGCTCTGAATCGTCAGGCAATGCCGGCCCTGTTCTCTAAGCGCATATTGCCGCCACCACCCCGGTAAATAACCCGCTGAACAATCCCACAGCACATCGACATCTCAAAGGCCGAAGGCTAGAGATACACCACACACATTTGAACAGCACCTATCGGAAAATCAGCAGGAATAATCCCCCGACAATAATCCTTCACCACACACGGAACGGCAGAAATCATCTCAACAGTATATTCCGCCCTCGCGCGCACTGAATCATGACGAATCAATACTCTTTATCGCAAAATACTTTTCACCCAGCGCCCGAATATGCTGCTGACTAGCCAAAAGACTGGCCAAAACTACGCTATAACTGGATGCCCACAAGCCAATAAAAGACGCCGAAAACCCCACAAAGCATCCCTAAGAATGTGTAGCAAGCCCGAACACAAAACACCCTCACATCCACTCCGCATCCGCTCAGTGTCCTATCCAGCTGGCACCGAACCATCCGGGCACAACACACAACGGCGGGGACCGCGAGCGCATACACACCCGCGGCCCCCGCCGCATTCAGGTTCAGACCCGGAACACTCTGTGCAAACGCGCACAGAACGAGCTCAGGCCCTCACAGATATGAAATTATGCTTCCGGCTTCATGAGCGGGAACAGAATCGTCTCACGAATACCGGGCTGACGCACCACAGTACCCGGACGCTCCGGGTCCTGCTCGCCGGCCAGCAGCATAATCAAACGGTCAATACCCAGGCCGATACCACCCATCGGGGGTGCACCGTGCTCCAGGGCACGCAGGAAGTCCTCATCCAGCTCCATCGCCTCGTCGTCACCGGCGGCAGCCAGCAGCGACTGGGCGGTCAGGCGCTCACGCTGAATCACCGGGTCAATCAGCTCAGAGAACGCGGTACCGCGCTCCATACCGCCAATAATCAGATCCCACGCCTCAATCAGCGGCGCACCAGAACGGTGCGGACGAGCCAGCGGCTGGGCGCTCGGCGGGTAATCGTACACGAAGGTCGGGTTCACCAGGGTCGGCTCGACAATCTCGCCGAAGAGCTCAATAACGAGCTTCTCGGCATCCCACTTCGGGTCGATGTCCACCTCGTGCTTCTCAGCAATCTCACGCAGAACGGATGCGTCGGTCTCCGGGGTAATCTCAACACCCACAGCCTCGGACAGGCCCGGGTACACGCTAACCCACTTCCACTCACCAAATAGGTCAATGGTGCCGCGCTCGGTCTCGATGCGCTCGGTGCCGACAGCCTTCGCGCAGCTCTGGATAATCTCCTTCATGCGCTCAGCCATCACGAACTGATCGGCGTACGCCTCATAGCACTCCAGAGTGGTGAACTCGGGGCTGTGGGTCGAATCGACGCCCTCATTACGGAACACGCGACCAATCTCATACACACGCTCAATACCGCCCACCACGGCGCGCTTGAGCGGCAGCTCGGTCGCGATGCGCATGGTCATCGGCTGGTCGAAAGCATTCAGGTGGGTGCGGAACGGACGAGCCGTCGCGCCACCGTGAATCAGCTGCAGAATCGGGGTCTCCACCTCAACGTAGCCGTGCTCATCCAACACGCGGCGCACGGTACGGGTAATCAGGGCGCGCTTCTTCACCAGCTCGCGAGCCTCCTCGCGAACCATCAGGTCCAGGTAGCGCTGGCGAACGCGGGTTTCCTCGTTCAGGTCCTTGTGCAGAACCGGCATGGGGCGAATAGCCTTCGAAGCCATCTTCCAGTCGGTCACCATAATCGACAGCTCGCCGCGGCGCGACACAATCACACGGCCGGTCACGAACACGTGGTCGCCCAGGTCAACCAGGGACTTCCACTCGGCCAGGGACTCCTCACCCACCTCAGCCAGCGACAGCATCGCCTGGATGCGCTTACCCTCGGTGCCACCCTGCAGGGTCGCGAAGCACAGCTTACCGGTGTTACGGACGAACACCACGCGGCCGCCCACGTGCACCACACGGTCGGTCTCGTCGCCTGCCTTCAGCTCGCCGGACTCCAGCTTCGGGTCGTACTCGGCGCGCAAATCCTCAATGTGGTTGGGCTCCACGCGGTTACCCTCGGAATCCAGCAGACCCACCGGGTATGCCTCACGACCCGACTCAATCAGCTTCGCGCGCTTCTCCAGGCGAATCTGCATCTGCTCGGACATATCAGCAATCGCCGGTGCGAAGGTGTGCTCTGTACTCACGGTGATACCTATCTGTGTAGTGTGTTGGGGACTCTTCTAAACGAGCGAACGTTTAGCGCAGGTCCATATTGTCAATCAGGCGGGTCGGGCCCACATACGCGGCGACCAGGGCCAGCACGCGCTCCGAATCCTCAGTCGGCTCGCCGAAGGTCATCGGGTCGACCAGTTCCAGGTAGTCGAGGCGCACACCCGGGGTGGAATTGATGCGCTCACGGGCGCCCTCCAGGTCAATCTCGTGGAAGCCGCGGTTCAGCGAGCTCTCGCGCAGCATCGCCAGGGTGTGAGAGAGCACCAGGGCAGACTCACGCTCCTCATCTGAGAGGTAGCCGTTACGCGAGGAGAGGGCCAGGCCGTTATCATCACGCACAATCGCCACCGGACGCATGGTCACATCGTGGTTGAAATCGCGCACCATGCGCTGAATCAGGATGTACTGCTGGGCGTCCTTCTGACCGAAGTACGCGTACACAGGGTGCGAACCGGCGGCAGGGCGAATAATGTTGAAGAACTTATTCACCACGGTCAGCACACCGTCAAAGTGTCCGGGGCGGGTTGCGCCCTCGAACTTGGTGCCCAGCTCCCCGCTCGAGATGCGAATCAGCGGGTCACCGTCGGGGTACATCTCCTCCACCGAGGGCGCGAAAATAACATTCACACCAGCGGCGCCTGCCAGCTCGGCATCAGCCTCAAGGGTGCGAGGGTACGCCTCATAGTCCTCACCGGGGCCGAACTGCAACGGGTTCACAAAAATGGAGGCAACAACAACGTCATTCTGCTCGGAAGCGCGACGTAGCAGGGTGGCGTGACCATCGTGGAGAGCACCCATAGTGGGCACATAACCCAGGGTGGCGGTACGGTACTGAACGTCAGTGCCGTTCTGCTCCGCCTCGAGGCGGGCGGCACGGTCCAGAGCATCCTGCGCGGTGGCCAAAGCCTGCGCGATAGCGGTACGGAACTCCGCGATAGTGGTCACGACGCGGGGCATTGAAGTCTCAGTCATGACGAGAACTCCTTGTTTTCGGGGGCTGAATCGTCGGTGTCGCCGGTGTACTCCACGTTCGCGGAAGGTACCACCAGGCTTTCGATCCGTCCCAGTTGTTCATCGTTTAACAAACCTCTATTATGCGCCCTTTTTGCGGTCGCATGTGCCAGAGCGGCATAAGAGTCTGTAATATCACCTGTTTTTTCTCCCTGTGCATACTCGCCGAGCGCCCTCATATGGGCGGCTACAGTACCCGCATCGCCGCGCGCAACGGGACCGGTCAGGGCCCCTTCACCGCTTGCGAGCGCGTTATCCACGGCTGCACGGACCAGCGGACCCATGTAGTGAGCCGGGTCCTCAATGCCGATGGATGCGAGCATCTGCTGGGACTGGCCCAGAATCGTCACCAGGTGATTCGAGGCGTGTGCCAGGGCGGCGTGGTACAGGGCTCGATCGGCTTCAGCCACGTGGACGGGCTCGCCGCCCATCTCAACCACCAGAGCCTGCGCAATAGGCAGGAACGGGGCGGGGCCGGTCACCGCGAAGCTCGTGCCGTTCAACCGCTGCAGGTCCATAGACAGGCCCGTGAAGGTCATGGCCGGGTGAATGGCCAAGCCGATGGCGCCCAGGGCCGTTGCAGGGGCGAGAACCTCAGTGCCGTGGCGGCCTGAGGTGTGCACCAGCAGCTGACCGGCGGTGATGCTCCCGGAGGAGGCCAGGTAGGTGATGAGGCCCGGCAGCTCGTCGTCGGGGACAGCCAGAATCAGTAGCTCGCTCCGTTCAGCAATCTGTTCCACCGGAAGCAACGGCACATCGGGAAGCAACATCGCGGCGCGTTCCTGAGAAGCCTCAGACACCGCGTGCACCCCCACGATGGTGTGTTCGCAGGCGCGCAACGCCGCGCCGAGGACGGCGCCGACCTTCCCGGCTGAAATGATTCCGATGCCCAAACGGGCGGGTTTTGAATGGTGTACCACGGTTCTTAAGTATATTCGCCCGCACCGGGTGGCGCCTCAGCCGGGTTTACTGCTGTGGATAACCACAGCGCGCATCACCCGGCGGAGAGCCGTTCAGTCTACGCAGACAACGCAAGGCCCACCCGAACAAGAAGTACGGGCGGACCCTGCTGAAGTTCCGGCACTAGAGCGCCTCGGGCACGCGATAGTAAGCACAGGTACCCTCCAGCCGCTCCGTGAGGGTCGAGGCGATAATCAGGCTCGTGCGCGGCGGCAGATGCTTCATGGAGGTACGCACCGGGCCCTTCGCCACATCGAAGCGTAGGGTGGCGCATCCACACGCACGCTCAAACGGACCCTGGGTCCAACGCACGCCCAGCACGCGCCGTACCGGCAACACCGATAGCCTGCGCACCAAGAAGCCGTTACGAATCAGCAACAAATCGCCGCGGGCGTGCTCCTCGATGTTCGCATTGGGGCGCGAGGAGGCGGGGCCCCGCGCCCCCTGCGCGTCGGCGTTAATACTGGTCAAGCCCTTAACATGCAAGGTGAGCGGGTCGAGCCAGCGGGCTGTAGACGGCACCTGAAGCATCTGCGGGGCGCCGGGTACCTGATGCTTCTGGGAGCTTCGCGCCGCGGCCATAAGCACCTGCGCCTGCTGCTCATCCAGCTCCGGCAAAAGCAGACGTAGAACCGTCATGGTCTCGCGCTCATTTCCCACCGGCAGGGCAACGTTGCGGGTCAACCCGCCCTGATTCGACCTGTCGACACCCACACCCGCGATGGTCATCGTCACACGATACCAACCGAACATCTTCCAGAGGATCGACTGCTCAACCTGAACCGCCTGCACACGCTCCGGCAGCACATTCTGCGTATGGGTTCCGGTGAAGCCGTAGCGCAGGGTAAGAGCACCCCTGTCACCACGATAAATCCTGAACCGCGCGGAGTTATCGAAGCGAGCCCACAGCGCGCCCGCATAGCCAATAAGCGGCGCACCGAGGCTCGGCAGGGCCACCATCGGAATATACAGCGGGCTGAGCCCACTGAAAACTGCCGTGATGATCGCGCTCACACCCATAACGATGACCAGAGGGACCACCCACACAAGATTCTCCAACAGAATCGACATGATGAGGCGACCAGTCGAGAGACGGAAAGCCACCACGCCCTCGGGGCTACCGGACTCAGGGAAATTTCCGGCCAGAACGGGCAAAGCGGCGGGACGCGGGTACGCCGCGGTTTCCGGGACCGAGCCGGACTGGGACATACCGGGCTGAGCCGAGGAGACAGGGTACGCCGCACCCGAGGGGAGCCGGTAACCGGCACCAACCCCGGTTCCACGGGCACCGCCCTGAGCCCGCAGAATCGAAATGCTCTGCAAAGCCGCGCGACGCAACCGGGTTGCTTTCTCCCGCGACACATACTTGATGTGCAGGGCCTCGCCGGAACCGTCCGCAACCTCAAACCGCAACTCCGAAATACCCAACAGACGCGCCACCAGCGGGCGAGAAATATCCACGCTCTGCACGCTCTCCAGACGAATCGTGCGCTCCTTCTTGAAGAAGATGCCGCTACGGCGATGCACCGACAGCTCATCCAGGTGATAGCGGGTGAACCACCAGCTGAGCGTACCCAAAATCAGGCCGATAAAACTCACCACAAAGATGAACAGGTTCGAGAAAAGCACCTCCATGCGCCCCTCACCCATTTCAGCGCTAATGAGCGTGACCCACTCCCCCGGCGGGGTCAATAACATCTGGTAGATAGTGCTCTGTAGGCTATACAGCACCACTGCAATAAGAACCCACAGGTTCATCACAAACGTGCGGATATCGGCGCGCCACCACACCTGCTCCTGCGGACCGCCGGGACCACCCACGTCCTGGCCGCCCGGCACACCACCGCTCGGGACGTTATTGTTCGGAACGGGCACGCTCATTACAGGGCCGCCATTCGCTCATCGGCGCGGCGCACCAGCTCGATGCGGACCGCATCCACAATATCGTTCGGGACGCCGTACACCACGACCGTGCCGGCGGCCTCACCGGCGGTGCGCACCGTTAGACGCGACACTCCGTTGAGACGCTCAAGCGGCCCCGAATCAACGTCAACATACTGGATGCGCCCGTATGGAATCGACGTGATGCTACGGAAAACCAGGCCGCAGCGAGTCATGAGGTGGTTGCTCTCCAACGCGTAGGCCAGGGCTCGGGTGCGGCGCGGGGTAGTCAGCAGCCACCAGCCACCCCAGAACACCGCCACGAGCACCACCAGCACGCCCAGGATGCGCATCCACAAGGAGCCGCCGGTCAGGACCGCGAGCGCATCCAGGCCCAACCCCACCAACAGCACCGGCACGAATGCGGCCAGGGTGTGGATGAAGCGAACCTTCAGGTAGCCGGGGGCCGCGGGTTGCCACTGCGGGTCGGGTGCGGCCTGCCGAGGTACGGGCCTACCCAGGCCGGGCAGGCCCAGGGGAACTCCGGCGGGTAGCGCTGTCGGCGCGCTCTGCGCGGGGTTCTGTCCCGGGCCGCCGCCCTGCGGCATAGGGTTCTGAGAATAATTGTTCGATTTAGGAGCCGGCATAGGTTCCTCCCTCTCGCGACTTCACGACACCGGCAGAAGAATTATCGTCGTCCTCTCCCGGCGGAATACGACAACAATGCTGCGCCCACAGCCCAGCCGCCAGCAGGACAACACTACAGACCAGATTCACCACAACCTGCCAGAAAAGCACCGACAGGCCGCGGGCAGGCGCCACCGCCAGGTGAAAACCGAAAATTGCGGCGCACACGCCCGTTAACAAGGAACCCGTCAGAATCGAACCCTGCGCATAAGCCAAGGTACGCGCCGCCAGAATCGGACCCATACGAGGCGCCTTCTCACGCGTCTTGACGCGGCGATACCGCGCCACCTGAACCCCCAGCCACACCGCACCGGCAGCCACAAGCAAGCACACCAGCCCGAGCATCCACGAGAAATGCAGCTCGCTATGGCCGGCGTTCACCAACACCGTGTTCACCAGCGCGGTCAGTGCCGCAGCGCCTATCGCCGTCCAGAGTACCGCCGGATACCGGAGAGGTTTCATGGTGTTTCCTTTCGGTCGATTCCTCTACCCTTCAGGGTGCCACACTTAGAGGGCACCGGGGAGGTTCATTTCACGCATATAACGAATTGCGTCCTCGCCGGCGTCCTCATGCGTCAGGTTGAGGTCGCGGGAAAGCTCCGCAACACTCACCGGCACGTAGTTTACGGCGCCCGAGCTCTCATCGCTACGGGCCACCAGCAGGTGCGCCTCCGGGTCCATACGCGCCCACGGCGTCAGCACGAAGGAACGCTCATGCGCGCGCGGGTGAGGCAGGGTCAGCACCGGGTCGTCAGAGACGACGCCCTCGTAGTCAATCACGTCGATATCGAGGGTGCGCGGGCCCCAACGCACCAGACGCTCACGGTGATGCGCCGCCTCCACGGCGTTGCACAGCTTCAGCAACTCGTAGGGGCGCAGACTGGTCGACACCTCAATCACAGCGTTCACGTAATCCGGCTGCCCCGCCGGCCCACCCACCGGGGCGGTACGGTACAGCGGCGAGACCCGCAGGATGCGCATGCCCGCCTCCCGAAGGTCGACGACGGCCCGCTCAATGGTGCTCTCACTCTCGCCCAGATTTGAGCCCAGCGCCAACACGGCGCGATGATCGGACAACGGCCTGAGCGGCATCGCTAGCACCTCCCTTCAGTGCCGGGCATGGCGGCTTGCAGGGACTCGGGAATACGCTCGCGGAACACGCTCACCGCCACATTCTCGAAGGGAACGGTGATGGGAGCCTGCGGCTTGGAGACCTTCACCTCCACAGCGTCGATGCGCGCGAAGTCTGAGAGAATCCCCTCGGCAATCCGCACGGCGAGCGTCTCAATCAGGTCAAGCGAACCGAAGACAATTTTTTGGTGGATCAGCTCGGCCACCTGCGCGTAGTTCGTGGTCTTTTCCAGGTCGTCCCCCGCAGCCGCATCCGCGAAGTCGGTGTAGAGCGTCGCGTCGACGGTGAAGGGCTGACCGTCGCGCTTCTCAAAGTCGAGAACGCCGTGGAATCCCACGGCGGTGATGCCGCTGAGCGTGATGCGGTCGTGGTGGGCGTAGGCCGAATTCAGCATGGAGTCTCCTCAGTGGTTGGTTGTATCGGGCCGCCCGGCCGTAAGCCGAGCCCCGTGAGGTGCATAGGGGGCGGGTGCCTACATGACGGCGCGTAGTGCGGAGGCGATGGTCACCGCATCCACGCTGGCGGGCACATCGTGCACGCGCACCGCCCACACGCCGCGGGCGGCCACCAGGGCGGTCACCGCCGCAGAAGCGGCCGCGCGATGCTGCGCCGGGCGTGGCTCCGTCAGCGAGTGCCACAGTTCGCGTTCCGCCTGGCCCGCTTCGGTCGCGGTGAAGCCGGTCGCGTTCAGGCGCTCGGCCAGCGCTATATCCGCCGCGGTCAGGGCGTTGGCGATAAAACGCTTTCGAGAACCGGCAATGAGCAGGCGGTGGCCCAGGCCCTGTAGCTCGTCAATGGCGGCGAGCAGCTCCCAATCCTGCATACCGCCCTTCGCGAAGCCTAGGCCCGGGTCAAGAATCAGGTTCTGCGGCAACACGCCGGCGGCCAGCAGGCGCTCACGCAGGCCGGTCAGCTCCTCCACAACCTCGGTGACGACGCCGCGCGGGTACTCCGCCAGGCTGTCCATAGTCTGGGAGGTGCCGCGGGCGTGCATCAAGATGTACGGCACCTGCAGCTCGGCAGCGGTCTCAATCATTTCATCGCTGACGTTCAGGCCGGACACGTCATTAATGATGTGCGCACCGGCGGCGATAGCGGCGCGGGCGGTCTGCGGGTTCATGGTGTCCACGCTGATAGTGGTGCCCATCTGCGCGACGGCCTCGATAACGGGCAGGATGCGGCGCTGCTCTTCCTCCACGCTGATGCGCACCGCACCGGGGCGGGCGGACTCGCCGCCAATGTCGATGATGGAGGCGCCCTCGGCAATCATGCGGGCGGCGTGGGCGATGGCGTCGGTGGCGGCGTAGTGCTGGCCACCGTCGCTGAAGGAGTCGGGGGTGACGTTGAGAATGCCCATGACGAGGGTGCGTTCGGCGGCGAGCGCATCGCAGGGCAGGGGTGCGGCGGAAACGGCAGGGTGGGGGGCGGTATCTTCGGTCATGGTCTTAATCCTACCGAATCTGCCGAATGACACAGCGCCCCATATTTGCATATGACATACTGATTTAGGGGTATCCTGGGAGGGTATGCTCTGCCTGCGTCACAGCGGTGTGGGTTGGGCACCTCATACATGTACATACTCTAGGAAGTGACTCATCGTGAATTTGAAGACCGGCGCTTGGATTTTGTCCCTGGTCGCGATTGCTTCGCTGTTCGTTATTGTTTTGGCCGAGAAGGCTCCCGCGGTCCGCTGGATTGCTTTCGGTACTGCAACCGGTTGCGGCTTCATTGCCCTGGGCCTGATTGTGACTCTCGCACTGGGTTGGGATAACAAGAACGAGGCCCGCTAAGGGGCTGTCTCAAGTCTTAACGGCGCTGGGCGCCGAGCGGCTCCGAAGGCCACAACCGCACAGCAGGGGGGGCGGAGGTGAAAACCTCCGCCCCCCCCTTTAGCGTGCCTATAGGCGGTGAATAATTTAGCTCCACAAACGGGTTTCTTCCCAACCTTGCGGTATACCCATTGCCCGAGAGATATCAACCCCAGGAACGGAAATATTAGGACGTTCCTTCAGAATCTGCGTCAGAGATTCCGTGTCCCCAATTCCACCCTGGTCCATCAGATATTTGAGGAGGGTGAGCATACCGAAGGTCTTACGCATTTCGTGGTTTTCTTCATCCTGAGGAACACCGAACAGGTCAATAACCTCACGGATTTCAGGACTCTCAACCCTTCCACCCGATGTTGCCCTAGGTAGAAGAACTTTGGAGTGCACCCTGTTATACAGCCGCGCCTGATGAGCACAGATATTCCGAATCCCTCTCAACGAACGTATCCAGCTTCCAAGCTGCGGATTGGTACAGTTCATATCCTGTGCTATCTGACCACGGACTCTTCTCGGGGAAAGCATATATAGAGTCTGCAAGGCTCCCAGGTCTAAAACCTCTACCAGCACCCATACGGGGACTTTACCATCGTATTGTTCTATGTGATGTACAGCGAAATCTTCCTTAGAACGCTGAAGAGAGTCACCACAAATCTGAACAAACTTATTCCAAATTTCTCTCCTCGCAGGAGCTACATCTAATAGATTTTCCTTCTCATGAATTAGCGGGTCAATCTCTCCCAGTAAATACCCCAGCCTAGCTCGTAGATACACTTCAAGCTGGGATAAATGAGGAAGTGCAATAGAGCGCAAACGCCGGTCGTACTCATAAAGAGCTACAACGTCGTCAAAACGTACCCCTTCTCTAAATTGGTCAACCGGGGTAGTCTCTCCAGACACATCACGCTCAGTCTGGCGTAGGGCATGCCAATATCCGCTAAGACGGTAGTAATTAACCTTGGCGAGGGATTCAATCGCTTCTTCACGATTTTCTATCGCCATCCCTCGTCCTTCGAGTATGGCTAGTTGCTCACCGTAGCTTTTAAATTCTTTAACTTCCCGCACCGTAACAAGACCCGAATCTACTGAAGATAAAAAGAAGACCGGTCCTGTACTCCTTCAGAATTCTCAATCATCCATCAGGCAGTGGTGCCGGTTCTAGTAGTAACAACTTTACAATCACTGATGCTCTTCGCGCAAGGGCACTCGTCATACAGCCCAACAAATACGACCGCACAGCGCAGGGGGCAGGATTCCTTAGAATCCTGCCCCCTATCGTACAGCTATATGTTCATTCCATGCGCTTAGCGCTGCGAGAAGATCAGGCTCATCGCCTCCGCACGGGTTGCGGTGTTCATCAGCGCACCGCGCACCGCGCTGGTCACGGTCTTCGCGCCTGGCTTACGCACGCCGCGCATCGACATGCACATGTGCTCAGCCTCAATCACCACAATCGCGCCGCGCGGGTTCAGGTGCTCCTCCAGAGCCTCCACCACCTGGGTGGTCAGACGCTCCTGCACCTGCGGACGGCGAGCGTACATCTCCACCACGCGGGCGAGCTTGCTCAGGCCGGTGACCTTGCCGTCCGGGCCCGGGATGTAACCCACGTGGGCCACGCCGTGGAAGGGCACCAGGTGGTGCTCACAGGTCGAGTAGAACGGGATGTCCTTCACAAGCACCATCTCAGAGTGGGCGATGTCGAAGGTCGTACCCAGAATTTCGCCGGCGTCCTGGTGCAGGCCCGAGAAGAACTCCGCGTAGGCGCGCGCCACGCGGGCCGGGGTCTGCTGCAGACCGTCGCGGTCAGGATCCTCACCGATTGCGAGCAGAATCTCGCGTACAGCCGCCTCAATACGCGGCTGGTCGACGGCGGTCTTAGCCTCGCTCATTCTCTGCTCCATTCTGGTTCGGGGTGCCATTCTCCGGGCGTTGCACCGGAGGCACGGGGTAGTTCGGGTACTGCTGCGGCGGCATTGCGACGGTCGGGTCGGCGTCCGGGTTCGTGACAGGCGCCTGAGGCGGCAGAGGCTGGGTAGGCGCCACCGGTGCCTGCTGAACGGGCTGAGTCGGTGCCTGCTGAGCAGGTGCTGCGGGGGCAGCCAGCGCCGCCGAAGTTGCAGCCTTCTGCGCCTCCTGAGCCAGCTCGCTCGGAGCCTTCACCGGCGGAATGTCGGTGCGCTCACGGGTCGGCTTGGAGTACCAGTACTCGCGCTCGGGGCGCTTACGCACATCCTTAAAAATCTCGGCAATCTCGTGCTCGAGCAGGGTTTCCTTCTCCAGCAGGGCGAAGGCCAGGCGGTCCAGCACGTCGCGGTTCTCCAGCAGGATTGCGAACGCCTCATCGTGTGCCTGATCCAGCAGGGCGCGAATCTCAGCGTCCACCTTCGCCGCAGTTTCGTCCGAGTAGTTGCGGGCCGAAGCGCCGCCACCACCGAGGAACGGCTCGGTGTCCTCTCCGCCAAGCTTCACGGAACCAATCACGGAGCTCATGCCGTAGTCGGTGACCATCTTGCGGGCGGTGTCGGTTGCCTTCTGAATATCGTTGGAGGCGCCGGTCGAGGGGTCGTGGAAGACAATCTCCTCCGCCGCACGGCCACCCATCGCGTAGGCCATCTGGTCGAGCAGCTCGTGGCGGGTCGTGGAGTACTTGTCGTCCTGCGGCATGACCATGGTGTACCCCAAGGCGCGGCCGCGCGGAAGAATCGTAATCTTCGTGACGGGCGCGGAGTTGCGCAGTGCCGCCGCGACCAGGGCGTGACCACCCTCGTGGTATGCGGTGACCTTGCGCTCGTGCTCGTTCATGATGCGCGAGGAACGCTGCGGGCCAGCCATCACGCGGTCAATCGCCTCGTCAATGGCGCGGTCATCAATCACGTTGCCGTTATCGCGGGCGGTCAGCAGGGCCGCCTCGTTCATGACGTTCGCCAGGTCGGCACCGGTGAAACCGGGGGTGCGCTTCGCAACCAGGGCCAGGTCCACGGTGTTGGCAATCGGCTTGCCCGCGGCGTGCACGCGCAGAATCTGCTCGCGACCCTTCATGTCGGGGGCATCCACACCAATCTGGCGGTCGAAACGACCGGGACGCAGCAGCGCCGGGTCGAGCACATCGGGGCGGTTCGTTGCCGCAATGACGATGACGTTCGAGTTGCCGTCGAAGCCGTCCATCTCAACCAGCAGCTGGTTCAGAGTCTGCTCGCGCTCATCGTTACCGCCACCCATGCCGACGCCACGGCGGCGGCCAACGGCGTCGATCTCGTCGACGAAGACGATGGCGGCGGGGTCGCTCTTCGCTTCCTTGAACAGGTCGCGCACACGGGAGGCACCCACACCCACAAACATTTCAACGAAGTCGGAGCCGGAAATTGAGTAGAAGGGCACGCCAGCCTCGCCCGCCACAGCCTTGGCGAGTAGGGTCTTACCGGTGCCGGGAGGGCCGTACAGCAGCACGCCCTTGGGGATCTTCGCACCCAGGCGGGTGAACTTTTCGGGTTCAGCCAGGAACTCGCGGACCTCTTCCAGCTCGGCGAGCGCCTCGTCCACACCGGCAACGTCGCTGAAGCGCACATCCGGTTTGTCCTTGGTGAACTTCTTCGCGCGGGACTTGGAGAAACTCATCACGGAGGAGCCGCCTCCGACGCGTCCCATCAGGAACCAGAACAGCACACCAAAGAGCAGAATCGGCAACAACAAGGACACCAGCGAGCTCAAGAAGCTGTGCTCAACCGGCTGGTCCGTGTAGCTTTCCAGCTGGGCGGAGTCCATGGCCTTAACCACGTCCTCGGAGCGGGGCTGCACGTAGTAGAAGCTCACCGACTTACCGTAGTTGTCGTTGCCCTTCTTGTAGTCCTCCTTGAGCTGCAGCTCCACGCGCTGATCACCGTCGTAAATCTTCGCGCTCTTGACCTGGTGGTCGTTGAGCAACTGAAGACCCACGTTCGTGTCCACCTGACGCGAGGTCTGACCGAAGAGGGAGCTCATGAAGAACGCCAGCATGACCACGGCGATTGCGCCCGGCCAGAACCAGGGGCCGTTGATGAGCTTTTTCAGAAAGCTATCCGTGCCCTTCTGCGGAGTATTGGAGTTTTGCGCCAATGCTTTGTCCTTACGTTGCGGCTGTAACCCGTCGGGGTTGCGGCATTTTCGTGCCGGAACACCCAACGATGCAACCTTAAATGTACCCTACCGCGGCCGGGGGCCAGGTACCCTTCTTCTCTATTTCACCTGCGGGCTAAAGCATAGGTAGCCCTCCCCACCCGCGTGCGAGTACGGGAACGCCCCGCCTCCGCACGAACAGCAAGAAGCGGGGCGTGTATCGGCGTTTCGGGTGCCGACGATGAAGTTTAGGAGTACACGTGCGGGTGCAGGGTTGCGATGCAGTCCAGGTTGCGGTACTTCTCAGCGAAGTCCAGACCGTAACCGACCACGAACTCGGGCTCGATGTCCCAGCCAACATACTTGACGTTGACGTCAGCCTTGACGACCTTGGGCTTGCGGAGGAGGGCGCAAATCTCAACGGTTGCGGCGCCGCGAGAAATCAGGTTCTGCTGCAGCCAGGCCAGGGTCAGACCGGAGTCGATGATGTCCTCAACAATCAGCACGTCGCGGCCGACCAGGTCGGTGTCCAGGTCCTTCAGGATGCGGACCACACCGGAGGACTTGGTGCCGGAGCCGTAGGAGGAGACAGCCATCCAGTCCATGGTGTAGTGGCCCTTCAGCGCGCGGGAGAGGTCAGCCATCACCATGACGGCGCCCTTCAGCACGCCTACGAGCAACACGTCCTTGCCGGCGTAGTCTTCGTCGATGCGAGCCGCCAGCTCGGCGATCTTCGCATTGATCTCTTCCTTGGTGAAGAGTACGTTCTTGATATCGTCCTTCACGTCGATAGCCTGCACGATAATTCCTTCGTATATTGGACGCTACTGCGCCTCCGGGAGGGCGCAGACCGCTCGCTGGCGGGCACCCCGCACCGGATAATGTGGATGGTGTTCGCTTTAAGTATGACTTAAAAACGTGCTTCGGCGCACCTCACCACGCCCTCACACCCCCGCAGGGCCCCCATCACGAGACCGGAACAATACCCAAAGTGACATGTGGGGCGCTGTCGGCGGTCCGGGAGGCAGGTTTGTGGCAGGCGGGGACGAAGCCTCGGCGGCAGAGCGGCGGCTACCCGCGGGTGGGCACGAGGACCAGCGCATCCACGCGCTCACCGGCCACCGGGTGCGCAACCTTGCGGCGGCGGTAGGCGCTCACGTGACCGGGCATCTGAACCGGGCCCGCTACCGCGTATTCTGCGGCGAAGGCGTCCAGCGCCTGCAGGCGCTCAAAGCCAGGGTTCTCTCCCCCGGCGGCCTTGCAGGCGGCGGCGAGCACGCGCAGGCGCAGCGCCGGGTGTAGCGCCGCCACCTGCGTACGGTCCAGCAGTATGGCATCCTCACGTTCGATGCCACGCACGGCGGTTCCGGCGGGTAGCAGCACCCGTTCGAAAGCCTCGCGAGCCTGTTCATCGAGGTAGTCGGCGTCGGGGCCGGCCACGGCGGCGGTGCGCGCCAGGGAGCGGGCGACGTCTCCGCCGAGATGCTCCTCAAGGTAGGGCAGCACGCTGTGGCGGATGCGGGCGCGCATCAGCGTTTCATCGGCGTTGGTCGGGTCAATCCAGGGGGTGAGGGTTTCGGCGTCGCAGATGTCGAGCATGTCGGTGCGGCGCAGGCCGAGGAAGGGGCGCAGGTAGGTAACGCCCTCTTCGACGCGCACGGGCGGCATGCCCGCCAGGGAGCGGGTGCCGGAGCCACGGCTCAGGCCGAGCAGCACGGTTTCTGCCTGGTCGTCGAGGGTGTGGCCGAGCAGTACGGCGCGGGCGCCGGTGGCTTCAACGGCTTTGGTGAAGGCGGTGTAACGGGCGGTGCGCGCCGCCATTTCGGGGCCCATATTCCCGACGGGAACCTGCACTTTTTCAGTGATGACGGGGTGAAGCCCCAGGTCGGTGAGGGTCTGCGCGGTCTGCGCGGCGACCGCGGCGGAGCCTTCTTGTAGGTCGTGGTCGACGATGATGGCGCCTACGCGCACGTCGCCGCGGCGGGCGAAGTGCGCGGCAATGGCTGCCAGCGCGAGGGAGTCGGGGCCGCCGCTGCAGGCGACCAGGAGCAGGGGCAGGTCGGCGGCGTCCGGCTCGGGTGCGGTGCGGCTGGTGCGGGAGCGCCCGGTAGCTTTAATGCTTCCGGCGCCCAGGAGCTTTTCGAGGGCGGCAGCGAGGTGGCGGCGGGCAGTGCCGACGGCGGGGTGCAGGCGTCCTGCGCGTCCATTCTGCATGGTGGTTCCTTTATAGAAATTGCGAAGTATCTATGTACATAGATACTTCACGAGGAGAATTTAGAAATAACGAAGGCTCAAGAAGTCAGGAGCCTTAGGAGCGCGTATGAAGGTACTCTTCAAACTCGTCCTGGCGGCGTTCCAACTCTTTCTGCATGGCCTTAAACGGTGAGGCATTCGAGTTGAAAACATATCCCGGGGCGGCTCGGTCTGTGGGCCAGCGAACTGCTCGAGCCGCTTTGAGAGCACGAGTTAGAGCGTCTTTCTGCACCTTAGGCGGAAGACCGATAGTCCCTGCGAGAGCAAGCCAATCGTCAACAGTAATCTTCCAATCTTCGGGCGGCGAACCGTCACCGGGATTCGAATTATCTTTTCCGTTGACGCTAAGCGCCATGGATAAAGATTTAATGTGCACGAGCGAACAGGGGATGTCGTAGATAGGAGCTACTTCCCATCCACGGCGTCCCTTGAGGAGCGAGATATTTTTTGCGTGCAGGTCACCGTTACCGGTCAGCCAAGCGTAGAGAAAATGCATGTAAAGATTCCTGCGGGCAATAGCAGGGGAAGCAGCAAGCTTCACCATTGCTTGAATGACACTTTCTGTTGTCACAGCAGGATTATCTTCCGTGTATTTCTCACCCGAAGGAACACCCAAAATCTGTGCGCCATCCTCCATAGCGATGCGCCCCCCGGAGGGTGTTCGGTCGAAACGGGAGACCATCAAACCTGATACACCGTCTCGATCATAGACAAGCTCATGCTGAGCTACAGGAATCCCCATGAGTGCGGCCGCCGTGAGGTGGGCAGCTTCGTTTTCCACGAGCCCGGGCATGCGTTGTGGGCTGATTTTCAGAAGCGCATCGTAGCCGGCGCCCGTCCAATGCACGGGCAGGGTTTTCATGACGGCACTCAGCTTTTCTTGAACGCCAGGCAATCCTCGGCGGTCAACCGTGCCCATAAGTTCTGCAAAGGAAACAACCTCAGGGTTGTTCACCAATGCGGCAGGGGCGGTGTACAGTTCCCGCCCGTGCTCAATAATTTGCACATCTCCTGGAACATCAGAACCAATCACCAGCAATAAGCCCAGGGTGTTATTTTTGCTGATTTTTTTCTCGGAGCTAACGACGTCGAGCCTATAGCCTTCGGGCAAAAGATTCTGAAAGAAAGGAGGAATTGATTCTGCGGTATATTCCGCGTTTAAAGGCAGGCTCGTGGCAATTGCCGGGCCTTCATAATCTGCGCGATAGGTGAAATGAATCAGCCCGTTGGCGTCTCGCCTCAAATATGCGGCGAGAACACCATCTTTATAGACATCTGCCATAAGTTCATCTGTCATGGCTTTTCTCCAGGTTCTGTTTTCTATCGCAGTGTGCGGGAGGGGTTAGGTGAGGGGGTTGGTGATGGCCAGCTCGATGCCGAGCTCTTGGGCGACCTTGAGGACCGCACCAATTGACGGGCCGGGTAGCCCACGCTCAATATCGCGGATTGTTTTATCGCTGAGTCCGACCATCCACGCCAACTCCATTTGGGTGATTTTTTCGTACTTGCGGACAGCGCGAACTTGGGCGCCAAATTCCTGTGCGAACCCTGTTGCATCGAATGCCATAGGGGTTTCCTCCTCACCGCTACAGAACCTCAGGTTATACGAAATATTCTTCGTAATATGCCCATATTAGCACTCCCAAGGGTGCTCTGAGGCTATTTTCCGAAGAATAGTTCGGCTACACACCCTTCCGCGGAACCTCCAAACACAGCCAAGGAACACAAAAAAAAGGGGGCGTGCCCGCCGCCTCCAGCACGCACGAAAACTCGCACGAACCGAAAGCGGGGAACACGCCCCCTCCAAAACCTGATGCACCTAACGGTGCGGCAGCTTAGTGACCCTCAGCTGCGAAACGGTCGATAGCCTCCTGGACCATCTTCTCAGCAGCAGCCAGGTCATCCCAGCCCTCGCCCTTAACCCATTTGCCGGGCTCCAGGTCCTTGTAACGCTCGAAGAAGTGCTGAATCTCAGCCTTCAGCTGCTCGGAGACATCAGCCAGGGACTTGATGTGGTCGTAACGCTTGTCGGTGGGAACGCACAGAACCTTAGCGTCGCCGCCGGCCTCGTCGGTCATGTTGAACACTGCAACCGGGCGAGCCTCAACCAGCACGCCGGGAACCACGTCAACGTCCAGGATCAGCATGGCGTCCAGCGGGTCGCCATCCTCACCCAGGGTGTTCTCGAAGTAGCCGTAAGCGGTGGGGTACTGCATGGAGGTGAACAGCACACGGTCCAGGCGCAGGCGGCCGGTCTCGTGGTCCACTTCGTACTTCACGCGGGAGCCGCGGGGAATTTCAATAGTGACGTCGAGTTCCATCGGAACCTTCTTTCTCGTGAGTTAGAGTCACTTTCGCGGCGACTTCGGCGCACGGGTGCGAAAGCTAGGTGTTGAACTCACCCATTGTAACCCGTTCGCACGTGCCGAAACCGCGTATTACGGGGGCAAAACAAGGCGGTGTAGGCAACGCCCCAATTCGATACCCGCCACACCCTGCCGCTATGCTCAAAGGATGCCCTCCATCAATCCTCACGCACAGACCCCCGGCCTCCCTCACGCCGGCCGAACCCTCACCCGCCGCGCCGCCCTCACTCTCGGGGGCATGTTCCTGCTGACCGCCTGCGGATCGGCTGCCGTGGAGCAGAAGCGCCCCCAAGGCTCTGTAAGCCCCTCGGGAAGCGCATCTAGCAGCCCCAGCGGCACCGCCGAGGCGACCACCTCCGCAAGCGCTACCCCGAGCCTCGCACCCGCACTGAATGCGGAAGAGGCCGAGCGCCTACGTGCCAGCCTCGACAAGCTATTTTCCGACGGCACCTACCCGCAGTACAGCATCCTCGTGACCGGCCTGGACGGCAACCTGCCCAGCATCAAGGCGGCCACTGCGCCCGCCGACCTGTACGCCGCCAACGCCGATACCGCGCGCGTGCCCGCCTCCACCTTCAAGATTCTGACCTTCTACACCCTGAGCCGCCACGCCGACCTGCAGGCCCGCCTGACCACCCGCGTGGTGCGCCAGGGCGATGCGCTGTACCTCGTGGCCGGAGGCGACTCCCTGCTCGGTGCGGGGGCCTCCGACCCGAATCAGGTCGTGGGCCGGGCCGGCCTAGCCACCCTTGCCGAGCAGACGGTCAAAGCCATCGCCGCGGGAGAGAAGCCGGCCAGCGCCATGCCCATCTACCTGGACACCGCGCTCTTCACCGGCCCGAGCGTCAACCCCGGTTGGGAGGAGGGCGACGTGTCCAGCGGGCAGATTACCGCTATCCATCCGATGGCCCTCGAATCGCACACGGTGCCGGGCAAGTCGACCGCAAGCGGCCCCGTGCGCCCGGAGGACGCCGCCGTGGCCGCCCAGCAGGCGTTCATGGATGCGCTCAACACCGCCGGCAAGGATTCGGGCCTAAGCTTCACCCTGGCCGAGCGCGCGACCACCCCCACCGGGGCGACCGAGGTGGGGGCGGTGGAGTCGGCCACTCTGTTCGAGCAGGCGCAGCACATGATGTTCGAATCCGACAACGCCCTGGCCGAGGTGCTGGGACGCTACGCCGCCATCGCCGCGGGCAGGGAGGGCAGCGCCGAGGCCGCCCAGCAGACGGTGCGCCAGACGCTCGTGGATGCCGGCGTGAACATTGAAAACCTGGTGCAGGCCGACGTGTGCGGCCTGTCTCTGACGGACCGCGTGACCACCCGGACTCTGGTGCAGACCGTGGCTCTGCTGAATGCTGATGAGCATGCGGAGCAGCTCATGCAGGCCTTTCCGCTTGCGGGCGTGAGCGGCACCCTGTCCGATCGTTTTGCGGCGGCAAATTCGGTGCACGCGCGCGGCTTTGTACGCGCCAAGACGGGCACTCTCTACACGGTGTCCTCGCTGTGCGGCGTGGCAACCCGGCCCGACGGCACCCGCCTGATTTTCGCGATTATTCTGAATGACCTGGGTGGGGCGGAGGCCCTGCCCACGGCGAAGGAGCGCGCGGATGCTGCGGCGGCGGCGATTGCGAACCGGTACAGCGCGCCGAGTGCTTCTGCGAGTGCTTCGGAGGCGCCCGCGGCGGCAGTTTCTACCGCGACTGCGGCGGGTGCAGCCTCCTAGCGTGTGTGCTCGGATAGCCCCGAAAGCTCTCTAAATCATCCTTTATAGGTTGATTTTCTGTAGTGTTTCACGTGAAACCTGAAAATCAACCTCTATGGGCGAGGGGCGACTCGGGATGCTCATAAGCCTCTCAATCGGGGTTCGTGCCCATTCCCCGGCGGGTTTTGCACCCACCCTATTTCTCTCTCCTCCAGCAGAAAAGTCACCATGGACCTTACCTTCACCCTCGCCAATCTGACCGCTACCTCCGCCTGCGAGCTGGGGCTCTACACCGAGCTCCGGGAGCGTGCACAGAAGCAGTCTGCACGCCCGGCCCCCGAGAGGTCCGAGCGCGCCCGCGAAGCGTACCGCGAGTGCCTGCGAGCGCTGACCGCCGGTGGAACGGTCGGCAGTGGAGTGGTTAGCGGTAAGCACGCGGGCGGCACAGCGCGCCCGGTACCTCTGGTGGCGACCTCCGGGGCGGGGCTGACCTACACGGTGGAGCTCGACCGCCTCGACTGCCCGGCTACGGACAGCGCCGCCCGAATCGTCTGCACCCCGCACCTGGGTGAGGCGACGCATCGGGCGCTGTTGCGCGGTGCCCTGGCGGCGCACCTGCTGGCCGCCGGGGTCGCCAAGAGCGCCGAGAACACCGAGAATGCGAGGCGCCTCGACCTTCACCTGGAGCACGGCGCGGATGAGTACAGCGCGGAGTCCAAATCGGAGCCCACTGAGCACACTGAGCACCACTCCCCCGTTCCTCAACCTCACCGGGTTGATTCGGCGCGTATTCTGCCGCTAATTCGTCTGCAGGAGCAGCGCCTCCTGCTGCTCACCGAGGCGCTGAACGAGGGTGTAGAACCGGCGGAACTTGCCGAGCACATCCCGCATTTTCTGACCTGCGGTGCGTGCCCGGCATGCCTGAACGCGGCGGCACCTCTTGCCCTCGCGACCGACGCCCCGAAGCTCGTCACCGAAGACACTGCCGAAGATACCGCCGAAGACCCCGAAACTGAGGAACACCCGGTCATGTACAGGGTGCCCGCCGCGGTCGAGAACGACAGCGAACAGTACCGCCTGCAGTGCCTGCTGGATGCCCAACTCGCCTCCCTGGAAGAGCACGCGGCGGAACACGGCTGGGGTGCCGGTGAGCTTGAGGCGGCGATGCTGCTATCCATGACGAATTATCACCGCCGCGAGCGTGCCCCGTTCTGGCGTGAGCACATTCGCCGCCTGGAGGACGGCCCGGCGACGTGGGTGGCGAGCCGCGATTATGCGCACCTTGACCGGGTGCAGGTGCTTTCGGTGGAGCAAGCACAGGCGCTTCTGAGCACCCCCGCCGAGGAGGAGGCGCTTGCCGCCGCCATGAAGGAGCCCGCCGAGGTTGAGGGCGCCCCCGGTTGGTATCGTGTGCGCGGCGCGCAGGTGCGCCTGTTGCGTGCGCGTATTGAGGCTGACCCGAGCCTGGTGATTGCGCCCTCTGACCGTGCGGTTTTTTGTGCGTATGAGGCGGGGTTGAGCCCGCAGATTGCGCTGGACCGCATGGAGTCGCAGGTGAATTATTTCCGTGCGTCGAATCCGGGTGAGCGTGTGCCCGCCGAGTTGGCGGCGACGGGCTTCTTTGGCATGCGTGTGCTGGCGGTGGCGCAGGGCGGTTTCAGTGCCGGATCCGAGGATTCCGCCAATTCCGAAGCAGCTGAAGAGTCGACCGGCGAGTTCTTGGAGGTGCTTCTGCAGGAGCGCATCCGTGTGAAGGATGAGCCGCACGGTGCACTGCCCTCGGGTATCGGTCCGGGCGACCCGGTGTCTACGGCGACGATTGAGGCGGCCCTACAGTCCGATGTGCACGGGCTGCTTTTCGACGGCGCGCTCATGCCCAACGACCCCGCGCTTAATGACCCTGTGCCCGGCGAGGATTCCGGGGCTTCCGAGGCTCCCTCCTCGTCCCGTGCCCTACCGAGCGTGCTCGATGCAGCGGCTTCGCTGACAGGGGTGGAGAGTGCCTCCGTGGATTTGCTGTTCCGCCGCGCACCGCGCCTGAAGAAGGGCGCCTCGAACGCCAAAAATGCAGAAAATCTACCCCTTGAGGTTGATTTTTCCGGCTCTGACCTGCCCACGGTGGATGCCGTGCACGCGGCGGTTCGCACTCTCGACCGCTCCTATGTGGCGGTTCAGGGCCCTCCCGGCGCGGGTAAGACTTTCCTCGCCTCGCACGTGATTGCGCGTCTGGTGGCTGAGGGCGCGAAGGTTGGCGTGGTGGCTCAGTCTCATGCGGTGATCGAGAATCTCATGGTGGCGTGCTGTGCCCGTGATGGTTTTGATATTTCGCGTGCGATGCGTCTGCGCGGTAAGTCAGTGACTCCGGACGCTCCATGGTCTGAAGTGTCTGATTCTGAGCTGGTGGAGCTGATTTCTGGTGCGGGCGGCCTGCTGTTTGGCGGCACGGTGTGGGATTACGTGAGTGAGCGTCGTGTGCCTGCCGGGTCGCTGGATGTGCTGGTGGTTGATGAGGCGGGCCAGTTCTCTCTGACGAATACGGTGGCGGCGGCTCGTGCGGCGCGTTCGGTGCTGCTGCTGGGCGATCCGCAGCAGTTGCCGCAGGTGTCGACGGGTGTGCACCCGTACCCGGTGGATGTTTCGGCGTTGGGCTGGTTGTCTGATGGTGCGGCGGCGCTGGATCCTCGTTTTGGCTATTTCTTGGGTGAGTCGTGGCGTATGGATTCGGCGCTGTGTGAGCGGGTTTCGTGGCTTTCGTATGATGGCGCGTTGGCGAGCGCGGCGGCTACGGCTGGTCGTGCTCTGCAGGGTGTTGCGCCGGGTGTGGTGTCGTATCCGGTGGAGCATTCGGGCTGTTCGGTGCGTTCTGTGCAGGAGGCGCAGGCGGTGGTGGATTGCGTGCGCGAGTTGTTGGGCCGCGAGTGGGTTCCGGCGGCCGATGCTGAGCCGCGCCCGTTGGCGGCTGAGGATTGTATTGTGGTGGCGGCGTATAACGCGCAGGTTGATTGTGTGCGTGAGGCGCTGATTGCGGCCGGTCTGGCGGATTCTTCGGGTGCTGGCGTGCGTGTGGGTACGGTGGATAAGTTCCAGGGTCAGGAGGCTGCGGTGGTGTTGGTGTCGTTGGCGTCGTCGCGGGTTGATTCTGGGCGCGGTGCGGGGTTTGTGCTGTCGCCGAATCGTTTGAACGTAGCGGTGTCGCGCGGTCAGTGGCGGGCGGTGTTGGTGCATTCGCCGTGGGTGGCGCGTTCGGTGCCGCAGGATGTTGAGGAGGTGCTGGCTCTGTCGGGTTTTGCGGGCCTGGTGGAGTAGCGCCCCGCTGCGTAGTTCCCCGCTACGTTGCGGGGGTCTTTGGCGTGCCCGGAATCGGGTTCAGCCGGGTTCAGCCGGGTTTATTCAGGGTTCGGTTGGGTGGAAGTACCAAGACTGGATTATAGTCATCCTAACCCTAATGTCAATACTCAAAATGAGGAAACTTTTTCGACGTGAGTTCATGTATATGACCCGCATCTCTCATAGAATCTAAAGTATCGCGCGACACACTATTTGTGCGGGGGGGGTGGCTCCCGATGAGCCGCCCCGTGCATCCTCAACCACCCCGTGATAACCGGCAGGCACAAGCAAAAACAGACGAATACAGACGGACACAGCCGACCGCCGGGATATTCACTCGTACGATTGCGCGCTATGAATTGCGCATAACGAGCCGCACATAGCGGATTGCACACCGCGCGACACCATAAACCCCATCGTGGAGGTCCCCCATGAGTGTCAACACCGAGCTACTCAAGAATAGAGATTTTCGAAATACTCTCTTCGCCATTGGAGCCAACCAGCTCTCAGACTCGATGAGCTATATCACCACGCCCATCATTATTTTGGCGCTGACCGGCTCCCCCGAAGCCGCGAGTATCACCCTCTTCGTCGCGGGCGTTCTCGCCACCTGCGCCGGAGCAGTATCTGGAACGTGGGTCGATCGAATCGGCCCCTCAAAGTGCCTGGCGCTGTCCTGCATTGGCCAGTCGCTGTCCTGGGTGGCGATTCTCCTCTACCTCGTTTTCAACATCACCAACATTTACGTTTTGGTGATCACGATTTCTCTCGCCGCTATTATTTCCACCTTCGACTACCCGAGCGAGCAGTCCATCATCACCCGCGTGGTGCCCAAGGAACACCTGGGGTATGCCTCCGGTATGGGTGAGACGCGCGAGTCCACCGCTAACCTGCTGGGCGGCCCGGTCGCAGGCATCATTATCGGCTTCTCGACCGTGCTCATGACCGCCGTTCACGCGGCTGTTAACCTGCTGGCGTTCATCGTCGCGCCCAAAACCTACGGCGCTAGTCGACAGCCCACAGAAGGGGAAGAAGGCGAGAAAACCAGCTTCTGGCAGGACACAAAAGCCGGTTTCGAGTACATCCTGAAGAACAAGGTGCTGGTGTCCATTGCGTTCGTCTCAACGCTTGCGAACTTTGGAACGGTCGGTATTCCGCTAACCTTCATCTACTACTACACCCTGGAGGGCGCGCACCCACTCTTCATCGGCCTCTTTGCGAGCGCTTTCGGCGTGGGTGTGCTGCTCGGCTCGTTCCTGGTTGGCCCGCTGACCGAGAAGTTTGCGCTCGGCCCGCTGGGTGTTACCTCCCTGGCCATTATGTCGGCGTGCTACCTGCTGCTGCCGGTGGTTCATTCGATGCTGTGGGCGGTGTGCCTGCTGATTGTGCTGGCGGGCGTTGTGCTCCCCTCGTTCAATTCGAGCATTATCGCGTACATTAACGCATCCACCCCGGAGCACATGATCGGTCGTGTGCATTCGGTGCAGGGCATCCCGAATATGGCGCTAACCCCGCTGGCTGTTCTGCTAGCTGGCTTCCTCATTGTTGATTGGGGTATTACGTACACGGCGTTGTTCTACGCGGTGTTTATTTTCCTGTCGCTGGTGGTGATGGTGTTCCAGAAGCCGCTGCGTCAGCTGCCCCATATCTCGCAGGTGCCGAACGCGCAATAGTTCCGCGTTAGCCCCGTCCACCGGTCCATCTCAGCACCCCCGAAGGGGAATAATTCAGCATGCACTTGCATAAAAATTATTTTCCTTTCGGGGGTGTTCTACGTCCCTTCGACAATTTTTGCGCACAGTGCACTGTGTCATTAATTCCCCTTATCAATGCGCATTTTGGGGGTTTTGAGTGTTGCCGGTATTACGCCTAACCTTACGCTGGTTGTTGAAGGTTTTACGGCATAATAGGAGGGTGTTCGTTCTTACTTTCATCCAACGTTCCGCACAGCACTCACTCACTGCACTGTCGGACGAACTCGCCAAGCTCAACCCGCGTGTTGCCTTCGCACAGACCTACCCTGACGAAATTCAGGGCGCCTTTGACCGGGCCAGCGATGCACTGCACGCGGCGCTCATTGCCGCCCGCGATAACGGCTTCTGGGTCGGTATCGGAATTGGCGAGCTCAACATCCCCCGCTTCGCTGGGGCGCTCGGCGCCGTCAGCACCACCGACTGCACCGGTGACGCCCTCGAATTCTCGCGCCTAGCTGTTGAGGAGGCGCAGGGAGGCGCCCCCGTCCGCTGCATCAGCATCAGCGCAGACAACCACCACCTCGCCGAGCTGGCCGCCGGTTCCGCGCGCCTGCTCTACCGCGTCTGCGCCGACCGCACCGACGCCGAATGGCGCGTCGTAAACCTGCTCGTACCCGGCGTACGCGGCCAACAGAAGGCCGCCGCAACCGCCCTGGGCATCACCACCCAAGCGGTCAGCCGCACCCTCGTCCGTTCCCTCTGGCATGAGGAGCAGGCCGCCCGCGGCGCGCTCATCGAGCTGATGAACCGCATCGAGCGCACGCACCGCCGCGCCGCCTAAACTTCGGGGTGCCGACCCGCCCGAACACGCGGTGCCGGCGCCCCGAGCATCCCGCGTATCCCGCCCCGCCGTGATGGTTCACGGCCGGGCCGGTTTTGTATTTTCGGGTTGTTTTCGGACTATTCTTCGGGCCCGGCGGACCGCCCCAACGGGTCAAACCAGAGAAAAGGTAAACTTATCTTTATGCCTCTTTCAGAACTTTCCGTCAGCACCCAGAACTACCTCAAAGAAATCTGGGGCCTCGAAGAATGGACCAAAACCCCTGCCACCGCATCCGCCCTGGCAGAGCGCATGGGCCTGCGCATTTCTTCGGTATCTGACGGCCTCAAGCGCCTGGCCGCCGCCGACCTGATCGAGCATCAACCCTACGGCGCTATTAAGCTCACTGAAACCGGCCGCTCCTACGCGCTGGCGATGATTCGCCGCCACCGCCTCATTGAGACGTTCCTCGTGGAGAGCCTCGGCTACACATGGGACCGTGTGCACGACGAGGCGGAAGTTCTGGAGCACGCAGTATCCGACTTCATGGTGGACCGCATCGATACCCTGCTGGGGCACCCGACCCGCGACCCGCACGGCGACCCGATTCCGGACGCGTCGGGGCATATTAGTTTTCCGCAGACCGTGCCGCTGAGCCAGTGCAAACCCGGCGAAACAGTCGTGCTTGAACGCATTAACGATGACGACCCGCACCTGCTGCGTTACCTGCAGGGCCACGGTTTTGTGCCCGGCGTGCGCCTGCACATTGAGGAAGGTGCGCCCTTCTCGGAGGCGGTGAACGTGAGCGTGGTCGGTGCCGGTTCCGGTAACCTGCACGAGACGGATGCGGCCGGTGCGGTAAAGCCCGGCGGCACCATTATTCCGTTGGGGGCGGAGGCGACCGCCTTCCTGTTCGTCTCCCGCACGGTGCGCTAGATACAGGGCGTTAGAGGCGGACTTCTAGCCCGGAAATCCGGGCGGGTACGCGCCCCTAACCTTCAGAAGATGGCAATAGGCGGAAAGCCCCACAGTGGGACTTTCCGCCTATTGCTGTATGTGGTGAGTGTATTTAGTGAGCTTTCTTAGGAAGCTGACGGCTCAGTTACCGAGGTTTCAGCTTCCTCCGCAGTCACGCTCAGTCGACGGGCGCGCATCCGACCCAGCACACCGTAACGCGGGGCAAACACATACGCCAGGGCGAACAGCAGACCCTGCGTGACGACCACGGCACCACCGGGGGATATATCCGCATGGTAGCTGACGTACAGGCCAGTCAGCGTACCCGCCAGGGACACACCTACGCTCACCAGCAGCATAGGCACGAACCGGTCCGTAATGAGGCGCGCGGTAGAGCCGGGGATGACGAGCATCGCCACGACCAACACCACACCCACAATCTGCAGCGCCACCACGGAGGTCAGCGCCAGCATCACGAGCAACAGCGCGCCGAGCAGACGCGGACGCAACCCCACCGCCTGTGCGAAGCCCGGGTCGAAGGCGTACAGCACGAAGTCGCGGCGCTTGACCAGTAGCACAGCGGCAACAATCACCGCGAGGATGGCAACCTGCCAGACATCCAACCAGGACACACCCAGCACGTTACCGAAAAGAATATGGTTCAGGTCGGTATTCGACGGCGTGACCGAAATCAGCACCAGACCGAACGCGAAGAGGGTCGTGAACACGATGCCAATCGCGGCGTCTTCGCGCACGCGACCGCTACGCCGCACCCCGCCGATAAGAGTTACCGCCACGAGGGCGGCAACCACCGCACCCACCGCGAAGGGCGCACCAAAAATATAGGCGAGCACCACACCGGGTAGCACCGCGTGCGAAATGGCATCCCCCATAAGTGACCAGCCGAGCAGCACGAGCCAGCAGGAGAGCAGAGCGCAGACGGCGGCGGCAAGCACGGTGACCACGAATGCGCGGAGCATGAAGGGCAGGGTCAGCGGCTCCACCAGAAAATCTAGAATGTTCATTCTTATTCTTTCTCCTCCAGGGCAGCGCCCTCAGTCGTAGCAACAATCGGCGCGCCAGCATCTACCTCCATACCGAAGGCACGTACCAGGTTCTCGGGGGCAAGCACTTTTTCGGGAATATCGTGCATGAGGATACGCCGACGCAACAACAGTGCTTCATCAGCGAACTGGCGCAGGGTCGCCAGGTCGTGCGTCGAGACCAGCACGGTCGCGCCCTCATCACGCAGCTGTTTGATGACCTGAATGAGCATCGCCTCGCTGCGCTTATCCACACCGGCGAAAGGCTCATCCAGCAGTAGTAGCTGGGCGCCCTGGGCGATAGCGCGTGCCACGAAGGCGCGCTTACGTTGACCGCCCGAGAGCGCCCCAATCTGACGGTCGGCAAGGTCGGTCAGTTCCACGCGGGCGAGTGCCTCATCCACAGCGGCACGGTCTGCGGCACGCAGGTGGCGGGTGATGCCGAGGTTACGGTAGCGCCCCATGTTGACCACCTCACGTACGGAGATGGGGAAGGTCCAGTCGATTTCTTCGCTCTGCGGCACGTAGCTGACGAGTCCGGCGCGGTGGCGGTGTGCGTTCTTACTGCGGCTGCCGGTGCGGTTGCCGCCGACAGGCTGCCCGTCGAGGGTGATGCTGCCGGCGTGCATGGGCACGACCCCCATGATGGCTTTGAAGAGGGTTGATTTGCCGGAGCCGTTCATACCAATCAGGCCGCAGATACGTCCGGTGCCCAGGGTGAAGGAGGCGCCGGTGAGGGCACGGACGGGCCCGTAGTTCACGTGTACGTTATTGCAAGTGAGAAGTGACATTCGGTGGTTCTTTCGAGGTTTCTTCTTTCGAGGTTTCTTCTTTCGAAGTTTCTTGGGGGTGCGGTGAAGCTGATGAGCCCGGCCGGTTACTTTTTCTGCTCGCCTTTCAGGCCCGCCACGATGGTGCGGGCGTCGTAGCGAATCATGTCTAGGTAGGTGGGCACGGGGCCGTTCGCTTCGGAGAGGGAGTCCACGTAGAGCACGCCGCCGAATCGTGCGCCGGTGGCGTCGGCGACTTGCCGCATGGGGTTAGCAGAGACGGTGGATTCGCAGAACACGGCGGGCACCTGGTTCTGGCGCACGTAATCAATCGCGGAGGAAATCTGTGAGGGGGTCGCCTGCTGTTCGGAGTTGACCGCCCAAATGTACTTTTCCTTCAGGCCCGCGTCAGCCGCCAGGTAGGAGAAGGCGCCTTCGCAGGTGACGAGTGCGCGCTGGTTTTCGGGCAGGGTGGAGATTTCCTTGACGAGCTCGTCACGCACGCCCTGCAGCTGCTTCTTGTAGGCTTCGCCGCGGTTTTTGTAGTCGGCGGCGTGGGTGGGGTCGAGGGTGCTAAATTCGCGAATCATCACGTCCACGTACTTTTGCACGTTGCTGGGGCTCATCCAGGCGTGGGGGTTGGGCTTGCCCGCGTAGGCATCCTCGGTAATGGAGATGGGCGTGACTCCCTCGGAGACGGTCACGTGCTTAGCGTTGGAGTCCTTGACGAACTTGGTGAACCAGGATTCGAGGTTGAGGCCGTTGTCGAGTACCAGGTCGGCGGCGTGCGCTTTCTTCAGGTCGGAGGGGGTGGGCTCGTACTCGTGGATTTCGGCGCCGGGTTTGGTGAGGGATTCAACGTTCAGGTCGTCACCGGCGACGTTGCGGGCGATGTCGGCGAGCACGGTGAAGGTGGTGAGCACGGTCTTCTTGCCGTTGTTGCTCTTAGCGCCGTCGGTGGTGCTGGCGGTGCTACCGCAACCGGTGAGTACGAGTAGCAGGGTGAGTGCGAGGGCGGCGCAGAGCGCCTGGATGAGGCGGCGGGCGTTGCTACCGGCCAGGGTAAGAGTGTTCATGAGGCATCCTTCGTGGAAGTCACGGTTTGGGAGTGTAGGGCCTGCCATGCTTTGGCGGAATTTAACAATAGTTCGGCTTGACGAACTTTTCAACTAAGGCACGCAGAAAACCCTGAAAATAAGCAAAGAGACACAGATACACAAAGGAGGCGAGAGCCTCACTCTCGCCTCCTCACACTCCTGCAACAGGTATATGACGACTATCTAGTCAGCAATCTCCACAACCATCGGCGTGTGGTCGCTCGCACCCTCGCCAGCGCGCTCCACCTTATCAATCCAGGCGTTCTGCACGCGCCCCGCAAGCGCCGGCGAGAACAGCTGAAAGTCAATGCGCATGCCCTCATCCTTGGTGAATCGTCCGGCCTGGTAGTCCCAGTAGGTGTACTCGCCAGGGGTGTACGGGCGCACCACGTCCACCATGCCCTCCTCAAGCAGGGCGGCGAAGCCGCGACGCTCGGGCTCGGAGACGTGCGTCAGCTCGTTGCTGCGGAAGTAGTCGATATCCCACACGTCGGCGTCCTCAGGGGCGACATTCCAGTCGCCCACCAGGGCCAGCTGCGACTGCGGGTTGGCGGCCAGCTCATTGTGCACGTTCTGGCGTAGCGCCTCCATCCAGCGGAGCTTATAGTCCATGTGCGGGTCGGTCAGGCCGCGGCCATTGGGCACGTATAGGCTCCAGACGCGCACGCCGCCGCAGGTCGCGCCGATAGCGCGCGCCTCCAGCACCTCAGGCTCGCCGGGCTTGCCGAAGTGCGGCTGGTTATCGAAGCCGCGCTGCACATCTTCGAGGCCAACTCGGGAGGCGATCGCCACGCCGTTCCACTGGTTCAGCCCAAAATGCGCCACCTCGTACCCCATGAATTCGAAGAGGTCGAAGGGAAAGGTCTCGTCCTTGGTTTTGGTCTCCTGCAGGGCGAGCACGTCGACCTCGTGTTCGTCGAGCCAGTCTTCAACGCGGTTTTCGCGGGCGCGGATTGAGTTGATGTTCCAGGTGGCAATCTTCATGCCTTCTAGCTTAGCGGGTGCAGTGCAGACGCTTTTCATTGCACGGAGGCGATTACGCGGCGGCACGGGCGCTCGCAACCTACCAGAACAGCACACCGCCCGCCTGCGCAACCTATTGGGTCGCACCGGCGGGCGGTGAACATATGCGCTAGTCAGCGCTGATTTTAGCTCATGTCAGTCGCGGTTACCGTCAACCTCAGTGACCGGCGGGTGAACCCACAACCTTCAGGCCGGCCTTCTCGTAGGCACGGAGCATGTAGAGTGCATCCGAGAAGTACAGCGGATCACCGGGCTTCACCTTATCCGTCACGCCGTCACCGTTGCGGTCAACCTCAGGGTATGCGCCCAGGGTGCGGGCGAGCCAACGGCTCTCGGTAGCGAAGGGGCTCTTACGCGCATCACGCTCAACCAGCTTCGGGCGGCGGATGACCGCGGCTCCCTCCGGGCTACCCGCCGCACGGTAGAGGAACGCGGCGAGAGTGTAGCGGCTAGCACGGCCGCCGGGGTGGAAGAGACCGTCGTCCCAACCGGCGGTGATGCCCGCATCCGCGGCCCAGATGATGGCGGCATAGTTCGGGTCGCTGACAGGCACATCAGCGTAGGGAGAGACAGCAGGAAGGTCCTTCACCGAGGGTGAGCCAGCCATGCGGTAGAGCAGGCGCACCAGCTCAGCGCGGGTAATGGTCGCATCGTGCCGACGACGCGCAACGTATTCATCCTCGTCGAGGTAGCCGCGGCAGACAGCCCACACGCCGGGCGTAGGGGTAGCATCGCCCACGAGGCGTTCAACGCAGGTAGTGTACTCGGTGTCAGCATTGTTTCGGGGCGGCTGAACGGCGGCCACCGCAGCCTGAGGGTGAGGCGCCACCGCGGATACACCCACCGGCAGGGCGCCCAGGGCAAGGGCGACGGTCAGGGTGAGCACGCGGCGCAGGGGTCGTGCAGGTGCAAGGGAGCGTGAGAAAGCCGAAAGCATGATGCGGTCCTCTACAGTGTGGTTGGAAACCGGCCGGAAGGAACCGGTTGAGTCGGTGCGATACGGGAGGAGGTGCCAAACCGCCTGCACCACGCAGGTGGTTCCAGACAGGTAGCAGCTTAAACCTTTCCCTTTAATAAAGTTAAAGTAATTCTCTAAAATTTATTCAAGACACGATTGAATTCTTAGTGTGTGGTCCCCCTAGCATACAGCCCCTCAGTGCACGGCGCGGGGCCTGCAAGACCTTCCACAGGCCAGTGCAGACCCCGCGATACAGCATCAAACGCGTCGGGCGAAAGGGGTCCTAACCGCGCATCACGTTATACGCCTCCACGCGAAGCTGCGCGGGCGTAAAGGTGGTGTGGCGCAGATTCTCCACCTCAATCACCACGTTCGCGCCCATTGCACCGGTCACGTACACGCGGCGGCCCAGCATATTACCGTCACCGATACGCTCATCCTGCGCAACACCGTCGGTAATGCGCAGGTCGTAAATCTTATTTTCGATGTAGTAGCCGTACAGCGAGGCGGCCTGCCCGGGCGGGTTGTAGGAGACGGGGGCGACCATGCGGGTGCCGCGGGCATTGCGGCTGATGTACCAGTTTGCGGCCTCGTCAGCGCGTGCGGCACCGCTGACGGTGCCTGCCCAGCTGGACGCCTCACCCACGCATCCGACGAATATGTTATTGGCCCACTCGACGAGCCAGCCGTGGCCCGCATTGGAGCGGGCGATGCACCCGACGAACATGTTGCGCTCGCCCTGCACGATCCAGCCGGCACCGACGCGGCGGGTGCTGGGTTCATAGAGGGCGTTCTTGCCGAGGGTGCGGTGGTTGCTACTGCTGGAGCAGTTCTCGAACTTGGACTGGGCCGCGTACACTTCGATACCGGCGTAGGAGCCGCCGCTGAGGTTGGCTTCGGCCACGTCAATGCCGCGCAGCTTATTGTCGGCCGCGCCGGAGTTCTGGCCTTCGGTGCTGCGGCGACGGTGGCCGACGGGCTTGCCGAGTAGCAGGCCCTGGTTGAGGGTGCGGCGCACGGTCACGTCGTCAATTTTCATGCCTTGGTCGTCCAGGCCGAGCACGGCCACGCCGATGGCGGTGTCCCAGACTTCCACGCCGGCGATGACGGGCACGACGTCCGGTTCGTTGAGCTGGTCACCCGTGAAGTGCGTGTGCATGATGACCCCGGCGACGTGGTCGAGCGGGGCGGTGTGAGCATCCAGCCGGTAGCTGGCGATGGGCGTGTTAGCCGCGTTGGTGCGGATGTGCAGGTTGCGCACGCCCATGCGCATGGGCTTGTTCGCGTTGTAGGCGCCGTAGACGGGGGTCGTGTAGCTGCCCACGTGGAACACGCCGGTGTATTCGACGTACCCGTCGCTGGTGGTGGGGATAGCCCGGTCGGAGTGGGCGATGACGACGGTTGCGGGGCCCTGCCCGATGATCTCGACGCGGTGCTTGATTTCGATGAAAGGGTAGGAAACCCGGTAGATGCCGCGGGGTAGCTCGACGGATCCGCCGCCGTGTGAGGCAACATCGTTGACGGCTCGTTGGATGGCGGCGGTGGAATCCTTGGCGCCGGTGGGGTCTGCGCCGTAGTTGACGGCGTTAATGCTCATGGGAGTATCAGGCACGTGAGGCTCAATTCTTTCCGAAGAAGATGTGCTACGGCCGGTGTATAGGCCGCAGTGGGGCGGTTGAATTGAGTGAATAGGGTGTGCGGGCGGTGCGCTGTGCTGAGTGAGTTGAGCGGGGCGGCTCATCGTGAGCTGCCCGGTTACGGTTCGGGCCTTTTCGCGTGGAGCGAGAGTGGTTCCTGCTCAAGAGTACCGCATTGCGCGGGTGGAGGCGATGACCGGGCACTGTGATGCCCGCTCCCCCGCCGATTCTCCCCCGTCAGGGGCGGCGGGCCGCGCACGGGCGGGACGATTAAACACCGCGGGGGCGAGGATTTCTCCTCACCCCCGCGGCCCTTAAACCTAGCCGCCTTTAGTTGTGGACTCTCGCAGTCAGCTCTTCCCTATATGGCTAGCTTCAGTACCAAGTAGCAGGCCTCGCACCAATGCGTGACCGTCCCCAAAAATGGGGAGAAGGAAAATAACATGGGTGAGATACCACCAATGAAGTCCGTAATTGACAGGTAACGCCCACAGGATTGCCCCAACCACGGTACAGGCACCCGGCCCAGCGGCTGCAACAGCTGCTACTTGCCAGCCTGTCATGTAGCCGTGCGGATGCAAGCTCACCCGTAAAGGCGTAATTTCAAGCGAAACTACTCCAATATTCGGAGCCAGAACCCGCAAAGCAATCAGATGCGCTAATTCATGAATCATGAATCCCAACGTCAATCCGCCAAGCGCATGAACCAGAATCCATATCAGCGGCTCTGCAAGTCCTGGCGCACCTGCACTGGTAGCCCAGAGAATCATACCTAAGGTACATCCGCACCATATCGCAAGGAACCACCGTAGCGACCGCAACATAGCAACCGTTAAGTGCCTCGATTGATGAAGTAGGGACTTCCCCTGTGAAAATTCCAGAGTTTGCCGACTCATTCCTTAGGATTTCTCTGCAATGAGCTGGGCACGGTAGGCGGAAAGTCGCTTATACACCACAATCACGGCAAAGATAAAAACCGTCAAGAGAATGAGTGTCACTACGACGGGCACAGGATTTACCATGCTCATTTGCATGCTAACTCCCCCACCCGGAAGTGCCCCTGACTCCAAGAGTACTGCCCCAAAGAAAGCTTCTCCCTTAGAGACGTTTTCATTCAGGCTAAAGAGCGTATAGATGGTGCTTCCAATAACTACCGCTACAGTGGCTACTGCAGCAGTAGCAAGCGAAGAAATACTATAGATGAACCATTTCATGGCGCACTCCTTTTTCATTACGGGAAATTCCCAAGACACTAAAGAATACGGCGAATCCAAGAAGCACCGCGATAATGGTCACGTTAACCTCCGTTGGGAGCCCAAACATATTCAGGCCCAACGCAAAAGTTGCAACGACCGATAGCAGAAGAATCACACCAATAACCACAGAGAATGGATTTCCCTTTTCTGGGGGGAAGATAATACCCACGAGATTAGTCATGACGATGGATACCAGCCCAAACCCAAAAACGGTCAGGATATCTGATAGCTGACCCCCTTGCGCTAGATAAACCGTTCCAAGAACTGCACCTAGCGCAAGCATAATCGTTGCTTGCGAACCGATCAGCTGAAGGTAAAACACACCTGCCGATTGGCGGAACGGAGTAAGGCGACGCAGGGGTTCAGAAGATGCGTACGCGTATATTCCTAAGAAAGCAGGAAGAAGAATGTACGCCGGAGGCGCATTCCAGCTCTTCCACGGAATTGCAAAAGCTGCCACCACAGCAGATACCAGCACAAACTGGTTCTCGAAGCTACGGAACTGCATCAGCACCAAAGTGCCAAATCGCGTGTTAGCAAGACTTCCAGGTAGCGCGAGGAAATAGCTCCTGAGCGGAGTGTAGTCCTTCGGCGCAATTGCTATAGCTAGAGCTAGTAGCAGTCCACATACTCCTAGCAAGGCGAGTACAGCACCCGTTGCTCCTAGCGCCTCTCCGATAGCTTCCTCAATACGGAGAAACGCCAGCTGGGGCATCCATGGGGCCGTATCTTCAAGCAAACGAATCCGCATGTACTCCACGCTTTGGTCACGCATCAGGCTAAATGCAATAGCCATAAGACCTGCAAGAAGAGCAGGAATCACAAGACCGCGCAGACGTGCCATTCCCACGAAGGCAAGGAGTCGCTCTACTCCCAAATGAATTACTAGCAGAATCAGGTAAGTAACAAGAGCCGGTGACACAACACCAAATACAAAGAGCTCCGCAGCTTCCCATCCCACGACAACGCTACAAGCAATAGCCAGTGCGCTTGAAAGACCGATAGTAGCTGTTCCAACGAGAATCATCTCGAATACAACACTCGCAATCAAGCGTTCCTTATTCGTCGCAGGAAGAGTGTACGTAAGTTCTGTTAGCTCATCTGCTTTCAGGAATAGAATTCGCACAATTGTGTAAAACGCAGCAACCCAGAAAATAGATGAAATACCCATTCCTTCTAGCAACGGCGCTACTATTTCTGGGTTATTAAATGTTTGCTTAACAACACTGATGCTCAGTAGAACATATCCTGCGTATAGCGCTAAGACACCAAAAAATACGGCGTAACGAATTGGTCGATTTGCCAGAACTCCCCTTCCTAAAACGCGGCGGCGCAGGAAAAGGAAATAGAAGTGAACGAGCTGATTAACCGCACTGAACCTCATAGGTCCCCCTCGATTTCATCCACAGTGTTTCGGACCATTGCGTCGAGAGTGCCAAAGCGTTCTAGCAGAGCATCGGTAGCGTCGTCCTCGAGCACTACGCCGCGGTGGAGGAAGGTAACACGGTCTGCGCACCTTTCTAGAAGCGTGAAGTCGTGGCTGCACAGCAGGATTCCGCATCCTTCATTGCGTAATGTACGCATATCGCGTTCAAAGGTGTAAATTGCGTCGATGTCGATTCCGTTAAGCGTCTCATCAATGAGAGTGAGCGGTCGACGCAATAGCAACGCTGCAATGAGCTGAGTTTTCTTGCGCATGCCGTGGGAGTAGTCTTCCATCAGGTCGTGCTGTCGACCTGTCATCTGGTAACGCTTAAAGTACTCCGCTACAGCATTCTCATCCACTTTCTCCTTGTACAGAGAGTGGATAAAACGCAGATATTCCAGACCGGTCAGGAATTCCGGTAGATAGTCGTTGCTTGCCAGGTACATCAAAGAGGTGCGCGCAGCAAGGCTCTGATGCTCATGATCGCTAATCTGAACATCGCCCTTCTTGGAGTGCAGAAGGTTACTTATCAGTTTCATGAGCGTGGATTTTCCAGAGCCATTAGGTCCAATTAGTCCATGAATTTCTCCGGAAGAAACTTGGAGATGAACGTCGGTGAGGGCGGGTTTCCCAGCCCCGTACGCGTAGGTAATATCGTGCGCGTTGAGAAGCATATATGTCACACCCTTCATTGTGTGTTGACTAGAAACTATTGGTGATTGCCAAGTTATGCCTGGGCGCTCAATGCGCCTGCGGTCATGCAATCAACGATGCTCGCATGGAACCTAAACAGTGGATACTGTCAACATTTTTACTGCTTCAGACCGTGTTGCCTTCCATGACCAGTCCAAATACAGATAAGTCCAGTCTGGTTGTACGCCAGACTGGGCTCATGCACTTAAGTGTAATATATTCGAGTATGTATCACGACACTATCTAACTAAAAAATTTTCTCATAAGGTGTTTAAATGCCGAGGGGCGGGGATTACTCCCCGCCCCTCAGACGTATGCGTTTTAAGATTTTGTGATCACGAGCCTCAGCTCGCAGGACCTAACCCGTGAGGGTTAGCCCATAAACACGCCGTTACCGCGCTTCTCCAGCTGCTTCGGCGCAAAGGTTGCGTGACGGATGTGATCCACCTCGATGAGCACGTTATCGCCCATCGCGCCGGTCACGTGCACGCGACGGCCCATCATATTGTTCTCGCCCAGGCGGTCATCCTTAGCGGAACCGTTCGTAATGTGCATATCGCGAATGTTGTTCTCAATGTAGAAGCCGTACAGCGAAGCCTTCGCCCAGCTGTAAGGGTTGTGCGAACGAGGAGCCACGAAGCGGCTACCGCGTGCGTTACGGCCAATGTACCAGTTCGCCGCCTCATCACCTCGAGCAGCACCGGTCACGGCATCCTGGAAGCTAGAAGACTCACCCAAGCAACCAATGAACTGGTTATTACCCCACTCCACGAGCCAGCCGTGGCCAGCGTTCTCCTGGGCGGTGCAGCCAATGAACATGTTGCGGGTGCCCTGAATGAACCAGCCTGCGCCCACGTGGCGGGTCTTCACCTCGTACAGGGCGTTCTTACCCTGGTTGCGCTTATTGAACCAGCTGGTCGACAGCTCAAACTTCGACTGGGAAGTGTAAATCTCGATACCCGCGTAGGTGCCGAAGCTCATGTTGGCGTCAGAGACATCAATCATGGAGAACTTATTATCTGCCGCGCCGGGGGTGTCACCCTCACGGCGGCGCAACGGGTGGCCGACAGGCTTGCCGACCAGCAGGCCCTGACGCAGGGTCTGACGGATGCGCAGCTTGTCAACCTTCATGCCCTGGTCGTCCAGGCCCAGGATCGCAACGCCAATAGCAGTGTCCCAAATCTCGACGTTGGAGAGGGTGGGCACTGCGTCCGGCTCACCGGGGTTAGCGTCCGCAATGCGGGTGTGGAAAATGACGCCTGCAACGTTATCGACAGGCTGGGTGTGCTTCTCTAAGAAAATCTGGTTGTTCTTAGAGTTCAGCGGCAGGTTGTACTTATTGGTGCGGATGAACAGGTCGCGCACACCCATGCGCATCGGCTTGTTCTGGTTGGTCCCACCGCTCATGGGGGTGGTGTAGCTGCCGGTGTGGAACACGCCGGTGCATTCATAGCTACCGTTCTTGGACGAGGGGATGCTCTTGTCGGTGAAAGCGACGATGCGGGTTGCCTGACCGTGGCCGAAAATTTCGACGCGGTGCTTCATCTCAATGAACGGGTAGGAGACTCGGTAGATACCGCCGGGAATCTCGACGGAACCGCCGCCCTGTGCGGCGACGTCATCAACGGCCTTCTGGATAGCGCTGGTGGAGTCTCGTACACCGGTGGGATCAGCGTTGTACTTGGAATCGCATACGTTCACGCTCATGATGGTAGCCATGATAATGTGTCCTCGTTTCTGGGATGGATACACTACAACGACGAGCACGCAGGGTAGCCGAAGCTACAGGTGCGCGTGATGAAGCTGGGTTATCCAGTTGTGTCTGAGTGAATGTTTGGGAGCGTCCGCCGGTGCGAGGGAGTGAGTCTCTTCCGGCAATCGCGCGGACGGGGAGTGAATCCGCCGCAGCGAGGGCTCCGGGCTGGTTGAGGGAGTGAATCTCTACCGTGCCCACGTGACGTAGCGTTCAGTAAATATCCGCAGATAAAACCCGGTTTCACTGAAGCTACAGTGAAACATTCTAGAGCACCGCGTGGCTAATGCGAACCTCCAATGCCGGATAGTGTTCAGGGTCTCCGAGGGGAATTTCGGGGTAAATAACGCTCGAAGCCCACAGAAAATCAACTGACCAGCACAAACACCACACACCGTACGAGCACGGGTTAGTCAGCGATTTTTAAAAAAATTCATCATGTTCTCTTCGTGGACACCCCAAACACCTTCCGCAGGGTAACGGGCAACCACACGAGAGAGGCAACTACTGTTTCGACGCCTCCAGGGCCGCCGCCGCACCCACCACATCCAGGCGCGCATAGCGACCCGCAAGCCAGGTGCAAATCATCAGCTGAACCTGGTGGAAAATCATAATCGGCAGCATCATCAGGCCCAGCGAGCCGGCACCAAAAATGATGATGGCCATGGGCAGGCCGGCCGCCAACGACTTCTTCGAACCGCAGAACTGAATCGTGATGCGGTCGGCACGGTTGAACCCCAGGCGCTTAGCCAGCTGATCGGTCAGCCACAGCATGAAAATCACGATGAGCGCCATCAGCACGATAAGTGCCACAATCTGCCACCAGGCCACGCGCGTCCACACGCCCTGCACCACGGAGGCCGAAAACGCCGAGTACACAATCATCATGACCGAGAACTTATCCAGCCACTTGGTGGTCGGCTTCTTCGCAAAGCCACCCACCCAGCGGCGCGTCAGCTGGCCGAGCACGAACGGCAGGAACAGCTGAATCGCGATATCGAGGAAAACGGTACCCGAGAACTCAATATGGTCCGTGTGCATCAGTAGCATGGCCAGCAACGGCGTGGCCACCACGCCCACAATCGAAGAGAGGGATGCGCTCACAATTGCCGCCGCCACGTTACCGCCCGCAATCGATGTGAAAGCGATGGATGCCTGCACGGTCGAGGGAACAAAAGTCATGTAGAGGATACCCAGATACAGCCCGTCACCAACCACGAAACGCAGCGGTGAGAGGGCCAGGCCCAGCAGCGGGAAAATGACGAAGGTGCAGCTCAGAATCATCAGGTGCAGACGCCAGTGGGTGAGGCCACGAATGGCCTCGGCGGTGGAAAGACGCGCGCCGTACAGGTAGAACAGCAAGGCAACAGCGACCTTCGTGCCGTTGCTGAACCACGCGGCGAAGTCACCGCGAGCCGGCACAATAATGGCCAGAATAACGGCGGTGACGAGCATAGTCAGTAGCGGGTCAAGCTTGATAGAGCGCAGTGATGAGAGCATAGCCCCTATTCTATGACCCTCGATTAAAGAGCTGAACCCGCCGGGGGCACCTCTCACGATGAGGTACCCTCAGCGGGTTCTTGAACCGTGAGCGCCCACGGGCGCGTTCACGGCGTAGGGTTACTTATTGCCGGGGTCGAAGCCGTAACCGCCCTCGCCGGAGGGGCCAGCATCGGGCCGGTTGGGGCCAGGCTGCTGGCCGAACTGTCCAGGGGCCGACCCGAACGGGCCGGGCTGACCCGGGGTTCCGGGCTGAGATCCAGGCTGACCGAAGCCGGGGGCCGCCTGCTGGGCGGGCTGACCGAAACCGGGCGCACCCGCGGCGGGGGCACCGCTGGCGGCCGCATACGCATCCCAACGCTGGGCGTGGAACGCGCGAGCCTGCTCGGTCTGCCAGCCGCTGAACAGGGCCGTGTTCTCGGGGTATGCGAGGTCCTTCTCGGGCTTCTGGACCACGTCCACGGTCTCGAGGTTGTAGGACTCCCAGGTCTTCTGGTTTTCCTGCATGAACTCGGTGGACTGAATCGGGTCGGGCCACATGCCAACCGGCTCCGAAGCGGGAATCAGCACGGGCACGCGCGGCGTGCCGTTGTCCGCGGGGTTCTCGGTCGGGCGCCAGAAGATACGGCCCGGCTGGGTGCGGTCACGTAGCGCGTGCGCACGCCAGGTAATCACGGGGTGGCTCATCAGCAGGTTCACGTACCAGACGGCCAGGCCGCGGTCGGTGACGGCGCGGTCGGCCAGCTCGTCGAAGTTGACCTGCTTGTTCAGGTACTTACCGGCGGCCAACACCTTGATAGCGCCCTTGGCGCCTTCGGGGCAGAAGCGGTAACCGAAGTTATCGGCGGTGTACTCCTGAGCGCGAGACAGTGCGCTAGACAGTATGGGGATGCGGCTGAAAAGCGTGGTGAAAATCAGACGGAAGTAGCTGACGTGACCGGCCGCGATGTGGCCCACCTCGTGGCCGATGATGAAGCGCAGGGCCTGCGGGTCACGGGACTTACCGCCGATTTCGAACAGGTCGGAGTAGATGCAGATGAAGCGGCGGAAGCCGTGACCTGATGCGAAGGCGTTGATGGTGCCGTTACCGCTGATGACGTACGCGTCGGGTACGCGGCGCAGGCCGGCGGCCTCGGCGGCCTCGGCGAGCATCTGGTACGCCTCGGGGAACTGGGTCGGGGTGATGCGCACGCCGTTCACACGCTGCTGGGCGTAGAAGAGCGCACGACCGATGAAGAGCACGAGGGGGCCCAGGACCAGCATGGACACGGCCTGCATGATGATGTCCTGCACGCTGCTTGCCACGCGGCTGCTCGTGCCGCCGGTGTACTCGCCCGAACCGGACGAGAAGAGCCACTGGCCCATGGTGCTGAACAGCTTAATGATTGACATGAACAGCACGACGTAGCCGGCTGCGGTGACCGCGTAGGCGGCGACCAGCCACGGGATTTCGGCGGGGTGACGCAGCGCGTGCAACACCTTCGTCGGCAGTATGGACTGGTAGGCGAAGAACCTGGGTTCCGGAAGGGGGCTCACCGGCTTCTGACGCTTATCTTCGGGCAGCCAACCAGCGGAGAGGTCCTGCGGAAGGGGCGTGCCCTGCGGGGCGGGGCGCCCCTGGGGACCAGGCTGGACGTTGAACTGCCCGCCGGGCTGGTGATTTTCAGGAGGTTGAGTCATATCTCATCCACTTCGTATCGAGTGTTGTCTGTCTCCACTCTATCGGGTTTGAGTACCTTTGGGTGAATACGAGAATGGTTTTTCTCATGAACCACACGTATTTGGGCGGCCGGGTACGCAGAAGCCCGCCAAGAGATACAACGCTTAGCTTTTCTCCCTATTGATGCATGCAGAGGGGCCGGTTCCGCACACGTAGTGCGGCCCGGCCCCTCCAAAAGCTGACAAAATAATAGCGTCTACTTATTAGGGATACCACGCCCTAATACACTAAAAATCTATCAACTTTATACTCAAATAAACATCACAAATATATAAATCTCAATCCAAGATTGAAATAGGTCGAATGGGTCACTACTCCATTCAGACCTAGTGCAAGCCGATATTAAACAGCTGCCGAAAGATATGTGACAGTACCCCAGGGGGAAGTCACAATAACGCGGTACTGCACCGGAATGACCTTTGCCGACTGATGTGCGGGGTCACCGTAGGTGTGCTTACGCAGGTAGGTCATGTACGACACAACGTCTTGACCAGCATTGGGGTGGGTAATGTTAGCCATCACCTTAATATCCCAGGACCAGCCGTCGCGACCCTCAGCAGTCGTGTAGTGCTTACCGTATGCGTAAGTCCACAGGGGGCTGTTTTCCTTGGGGGGACGGGGACCATCCGGGAAGTGCAGGTAGTTGTACTTACCGTGAGCAATGTAGGTAGAGCGGCTGCCCTTGTAGTTGTCGTTGAGGCGGACAACCGGGGGGTTTGCGCCCAATCCCCTGTAACCTTCAGCATAGTACATGTTATTTTTGCGGTTGGCGTCGGCCTCACCAAAGGCGAAGCGGTCATTACCAGTGGGGGTCGGTGCGTATGAGACATCACCTGCAACGTTCTCAACACGAACGTTGATGATAACGCCGCCACCAACACCGCCAACGCCGTCCTTGGAATCGTAGTCGGGGGTGTCCTTGCCGTTCGGGGGGTAAATCGGCGGGAAGTCACTCACACCCTCGTAACGACCCCAAGGGTAAGCAAGCTTACGTTCGGGGGTGGTGTTGTCAATGAAGTAGGTCTGCGGATGAGGGCTGCAGTTTGAGGTGGGCATCACTGCCCATTCATACTCTTCATTGACGGTGCCCTTGTAGCGGCGACGTTCGGCACGTTCGCCCCAGGGCACGGATACGATGGTGCCGTATTCGCAAGGGTTCTTGGATGCGGCATAGGCGGGTACTACGGCGGTTGCGGCCACAACGGGCGTTGCCCATGCTACACCCTTCACCAAGGCGCGACGCCCCACCAGATTTCCGCTCTGTTTAGAGTTGCTTTTAGTCGAGTGAATACCCATTACCAAATCTCTCTCATCGGAATGATTTCGCACATTGATTCACTTTATGTCTGCGTACAAGATACAGATATAAAGATTATCGCAGTATGTGTACTTAAAACGTATTTCGGAGTGTACTCTTAGATTTCTTTTGCAGCAATGAGCCGCTCCAGTTCTATTAGTGAGTACTCACAATATAAAAGCATAAAAATTTACATGGATTATTTCAAACTGGGCAACAACTTGAACTAAAGAGGGATTTCAAAAGAAGCTAATCCAAAATTACTAATCTTTTCTCACCTTCAACCTTAAGTAGCATCAATGTTGGAATATTGCAGTCTGGTACCCCCCCCCCCGCATACACACAATAATCCCAAATAAGCAAATACTTTATGCATAATGCAATACCCAAACCCACATTATTTCTTGATTTTCATTTTTATAATTACCGTGATATATATCATATGTGACATACGACGTATCGTCCCAGCATCACGGTAATAGATGGGTTGCATCACATCAATTACGTTAATGGAGGTATGTAAACAGGTCCGCCGCGGCACCCATACAAGACGGGCGCCACGGCGGATTACTTTACGCTGAGCCGCCTACACGGCGGGTGCGCGGGGTTTAGAGGCTCTTGACGAGTTCCTCGGTAGCCTCAGCGATAGCCTTCTCCTCGTTGGTGGGGATGACCAGCACCTTAATAGCGGAATCCTCGGTGGAAATCACGCGCGGCTCGGGGGAACGCTTAGCGTTCTCTTCCTCGTTGTACTTGACACCCAGTACGCCGAGGCGGTCCAGGACCATCTTGCGGAAGTCACCGGAGTTCTCACCGATACCAGCGGTGAAAATCAGTGCCTGCGCGCCGCCAACAACCAGGTTGTAGCCGCCAATGTACTTCATCAGGCGGTATGCGGTCATGTTCAGTGCGAGCTGTGCACGCTCATCGCCGGACTCTGCAAACTCAAAGACCTTACGCATGTCGTTGGAGCCAGCCAGTGCGAGCAGGCCGGACTCCTTGTTCAGGATGGTGTCCAGGCGCGCACCGTCAATGCCCTCACGAATCAGGATGGTGGTCAGTGCCGAGGGGTCAATGTCGCCGGAACGGGTACCCATGATCAGGCCGGCCAGCGGGGTGTAGCCCATGGAGGTGTCCACGGACTTGCCGCCCTTCACAGCGGTCACGGACGCGCCGTTACCGAGGTGTGCCACAATGCCGTTGAACTCATCGCGTGCAATGCCAAGCATGTCAGCAGCGACGTGGGAGACGTACTCGTGGCTGGTGCCGTGGAAGCCGTAGCGGCGGATGCTGTACTTATCTGCCAGGTCGTAGGGGATTGCGTAGCGCCATGCTTCTTCGGGCATGGTGGAGTGGAACGCGGTGTCGAAGATAGCAACCTGCGGCAGGGAGGGCCACTTGTGCATTGCTGCGCGCATGCCCTGAACGTGTGCGGGGTTGTGCAGCGGTGCCAGCGGGGAGAGGTCGTCGATCTGCTGGACAACTTCCTCAGTCAGCAGGGTGGGGTGGGTGAACTTCTCTGCACCCTGCACCACGCGGTGGCCGACTGCCTGCAGCTCACGGCCTGCCAGGACGGGCTCAAGCTTCTCAGACATGATGTCGAATGCTACTTCGTGGTTGGGCACGTCGGTGCCGATGTTTTCAACGAGGCCGGAGGTCAGCATCTGCTCTGCCTCGGGCAGGGAGGTGTCACGCACCTGGTACTTCAGGGAGGAAGAACCGGCGTTCACAACGAGAATAAGCATGAAAGTATCTCTTTCGTAGTTTTCTTTTCCGCTCCATTCTCGCACTTTTCGAGCCTGCGTGCGAGACGGCCCCGACTGTGTTTTTAACGGGGGTTTTGTCGCGGGCGGTATCAGGGCATTATCGGGGGCAGGAGGGGCGGGTGTGCACAGTGTGACGCCGTACTCGTTCAGAAGTGCCACCGACGAATCGGTCCAGGCTATAGGTTTGGCCCTATAGATTCGCATTTCGTCCTCGATAGTTCTTGGAGAAAAACGTAGTACTTGGGTCAGCTCACGCATCTAAATTCACCACTTCTTTGAAACAATCAAGGTTAGAGCGCGAGTGAAGGACAATCACAACCTGCTTGTCACTGCCCTCGATAGCGCACGCCATCGATTCGAGCTCAGTGCGCTCCTCTGACGGAGTGAGACTCTTCAAGGTCTCATCAAGCAACACAAGCCGGGCAGCGCCTTCACGTAACACGGAACGCGCAAGCATGAGCCCGCTCGAATTCGATGCTTCAGATGCGAACGGATCGATATCTGGTACGATTACCACTTCGCCTTGGGGATACCGGCGGTATAGAGCATCAAGCATGACGGACTTCCCCGCGCCAGTTGGTCCAATCAAGGCAACCATAGAACACCCAGAGTCAAGAACACTCTCAAGCAGAGCCAGGTCAGCAGACCGCACGGGCGGATAAGAACGGTCGGCCCGGTACTCTTCAAGCATCCGAACACGCTCCGCAGTCAAGCTGACTACACCAACCTGTTGCAGCGTCTCCACCGTAGATTGGATGCCAGATGACAGAGTTACTGCAAAATATATTACGACCGCGGGAGCAACCACTGAGTTCGATTCTTCGACCATCAGTGCCAATACCACTGCAGAAACATTCAGTGACGACACAAGCAACTGAATCAGTCCCGTACGTAGTGCGTAGGCGTTCGCCAACTGAATCGAGCTACTGACGTATGCAGCCTCCGAATGAGCGTAGGCTTCTTCTCCAGCCCGACGCAGCCCTGCACTGATGGGCGCAGCGTGTAAGCCAGCCTGGGCACCAACCACCCCGATGAAGTCACCTCGGCGATTGGCAGCCGTCGTCGAGGCAGGGAGAATCCACTTTGAACCCTGACGCATAGCAAGGATTACTAGGGGTGCTACCGCCAACACAGCAATCATGAACAGCGGGGCGCCAGCCACTGCGCCTCCGATGAGCATAAAGGTCTGTAGAATGACCATAAATACCGAACCCAGGGCGCTAGGCACCGACATCTGAAGGTCGGAGAAGTCTTCACCCATCCGCCCCATGACCGCACCGCTTGTTCTAGGAGTAGCGAATCGATCGAGCCTGCGTATAACCCGGTCGTGCAAATCGCTCAGCCTAGCGATGGGAGCCCAGTAGAGCGGGCCAAAGAACATGACGGACCCAACAATTGCTGCCAGTGCGCAAGCAGCTGACACTCCAGCAACCTGAGCAGACAGCCCATCACTGTGAGCAATCGTCATTGCAAAAGCAACTTCGGATCCGCTCAAGAGTAGGGCGCCACACGTAATCCACACCAAATGCGGTCCAAACAACAACAGGGCCGATCGTCGGAATGTGGCACGCTTCGGCTCAGGGTCAGGAAGGCCCTGTCCCTCGCTCACATCCGTCGAACCAGCATCTACCCCCTTAGCTGCCCCGGGGCTATGAGCCTGCAACTCAAGAGGGTCTACCCTCGCATCATTGCCGGGGGTGAAGGCACTCGGTACGTACTCCTCCGAGCTTGCCAGAAGTGTGCACGTTGGCACGCACTCTAAGATCCTCTCGGCAACCACTTCTCGTGCTACAGGATCAAGCGCTGCGAACGTATCGTCCAAAATTAGCCAGTCCGGTTTGTCTGCCAAAACGATTGCGACAGCAGCACGGTGTCTCTCTCCTGACGACAAGGTTGTTGCGTCTTGCCAGAACCGCCCGATCACATCCTCAGTGAGCCCCATACCTAAAGCGAGGCTAGTGAACCGGGATACCTGATGTGGAGAAGCAGAAGCTCGCCACGCTGACAACACCGAATGGGACACTTCCGGGTTGCGTGGTACGAAAGCAGAATCGGGGGTGGTCACGGATGTGCGCAATGCTTCAGCGCGCTCAGACGTAGCTGCAAGCACCTCTCTAGAGTTTGAAGGCTGCCCCACCCAGTCCTGCTGTTTAACCGTGCAATTTGGAGACGACTCGAGCTTGTCGAGCTCACGCATCATTGGCACAGCGAGCCGAATAACCCGATAGTTTACGATGTTGTTCTGCACCGCTGCGTACAGGTAGCGGGCTGCCAAAATAATTCCAATACCGAAACGAGCGGATGGCCAGAGCCACGCGCCGAGAACCGCAACCACAGCGAGCACCGCAGTTAGTGCTCCCCGTTCAAGGAATCCATTCAGGACCTGCAACGGGACCCGTCTGCGCAGAAGCTGCTCTTCGGTGTTTCGGATGCTAGCGACCTTGTCCAGGGCGGTACCCCAGCTGGGGATGCTTCGCCCTCGAGGCAACGCGTTTGCTACACGCTGGATCCACTGCCTACGCTCTCCCTCTAGAGCGACGTACTGTTCCCATAGTCGGCCCACCAAGTTGATGAGACGGACGCTGACGAATACCAATCCAGTGATGAGCAACGCAGCGATGGCGCCGCTTGCACCATATAGCGCGAGCGAAGCCGCGAGAAAGGCAATAATCTGAACGGTTGAAACGGCGAAATCAACAACGAAGGCAAACTGGCTAATCTGTCCTGGGTATGTGAGAACATGCCCGTGAGCTTCCGGCGGATGGGACCTACCAAAGATGTCCCGGAAACGGCGGTATGTGAGCTGTCGAACCGCGATCGTGAGAATAAGCTCTTGGCGTTCCTTCACCCAGTACCCTAGGCTTTCAGCCAGGAAAGCGAAGATGAGTAACCAAATAGCACTGCCTGGGGTCCTCTCACCTGACGTTACCCGGCCGATACCTGCCGTAATCATCAGAGCCCCTGCAACATTCAGTAGGCCAGCGGTGAAGACGGTGAAACTCGTGCTCGTTGGCGCGAATATCAAAGCAAGCCAGCGGATCCGTCTCGGCAGGTTCCGCGCTATCCTTTGATAGCGCGCATACAAGTGTTCGATGGGCATGTCTCTCAGATGCAGGCTAGGAGCAGCGCTCTGTGTTTCGCCCCGTCGCTTGTGATTGATCACCATTATGTTTCCAGTCATTCGGTATTTGAGTTCAGGTGTACGGCCTCGTTAATAAGTTCGTCGTTCGGAAAACGAGCCGGAAGTTAGGTATCTGTGGTGTAATTTTAGTGCATCAAAAACTTGAAACTGGCTCCATAGCGTACGCTTTGGACCTGGCCGGATGGGTCCTGAGGATCTGCAGGTGGTGAAATATACAGAAGCCACCACGCTATCCGACTGGGCTTTTGCACATAAGGCACCCCCACGGGGTGCCTTTTCTTTTTCCACAATAACCGGGTATCTCACCGGCGGGCTATAGCACCCTGACTAGGCGTCACGCGGCACAGTAATAATGCTGAACAGCTGATGCAGCTCCTCCGGATGCACCTCAAAGTATCCGCGATCCGGGCCGCTAAACATGGAACTCTGGTTCCAGCCGCGGCGGCCAGCACGCGCATAATCAAACCGGAAATTACTACGCGCCGCCACATAATCCATAAAAATGCGGGTCGCACGACCATTACCCTCACGGAAAGGGTGCGATTGGTTCAGGTGTGCGAAAATCGCGGCGGCAACCTCCACAAATTCCTGCTGGTTCAGGCTCGCCCAGTCGGTCGCGCGGCTAGTGGCGAAAACGTAGTCGAGGTACCGGTCAATGCTCAGCGGCCCATCCTGAACGCTCGCGAAAGCACTCACACCCTTGGACATGTCCACGGTGCGGTACTCCCCCGCCCAGTCGTACACGTCCTGGAAGAGGTAGCGGTGAATAGCCTTGAAGTGCTCGGCGTCGAAGGTGTGGGCGATGAGCTCGGGGTTCTTGGTGAGCTCGTAGCCTCGTCGGGTGACGATGCGGTGCTCGTAGAGCGAAAGCGCCGCGGGGTCCTTGATGCCCGGCTTGTTCCGCATGACGTGCTGGTAGGGTTCGGGGTAGAAGTACGCCGCCCAGTTCTGCTGCTGGCTCATGGCTATTCACCCTCCCCTGCACTCTGCTGACCCGCGTTTTGGCTGCCCGCGTTTTGGCTTGTCAACGCCTGGTAGGCGAGCGCCTTCGTCAGTGCCTGCCGGTCGTATTCTTCCGCGGTGATTCGCCCCAGCTCGTAGTCGATGAGTAGCGCGACGTCTTCGCGGGTGGGGTTGTCACCCTCAAGCCAGGATGAGGCGAGGGGCTGAACCACGTTGCGGCGCTGCTCTTCGGTGAGCGGCTCGAAGAGTTCGGGGTAGCGGACGGGCAGGTCAAAACGATCTGACACTGTATGTTCCTTTCTTGACCTTCACGGGCTGGCCTCACGGTTGGGCCGTGAGGGTGGGAGGGCACGGTCAGCTGAGGTGCAGACCGTATCTCGGCTCGTCGAGCAACACCTTTGAACCGGCACGCCAGTACACCGGTTCGTACCAGCGGGTGTTGTCGAAGACCCGCAGGATGTCTACGGAGGAGGCGAGCACCTGCAGGTTCGCGTGGGAGCTGTCGTAGCGGCGGCGGATATCTGCCTCGTCAACACCGTGCCCGCCCTTGGCAACTCGGGCGGCGACCCGGTCCACGGCGGTGTCGGCGCTGTTGAGCGTCACGTACAGTAGGGTCACCTCGTACCCTTGGGCGTGGGCGCGGTCGATGAGGTTCTGGAAGGATTTGGCGTTACCCGCAAGGGTGGTTTCCTGGTGGATGGACTCACCGGCCGCGAGCGCTTGGCGCAGGTCCTGCACAGTGTCTCGCATGGCGCGGGCGGCGTCGGCGGGGTTGCGCCAGTCGCCTCCTGTAGCGCGAAGTTTCTCGTCGGCATTGAGGCGGCGGGTGGCACCGAAAATCTGCGGGTTGGTGCGGTAGAGGGTGCTCTTACCGGCTCCGTTGACCCCGCCGATGATGATGTATTGGGGCTTCATGTACGGCTCCTTAGACTGCCTAAACGGCTTAGACGACGAAGTTCTCGTCAGCGAGAACGATGCGCTGCTTCTGCTGCAGGGAGTAGGTCTGCAGGGCGAGGTAGAAGCGGCGTTTTTCGTCGTCGTCTTCGGCCTCGATAAGCGGGGTGAAGACCTCTGAGCTGTTGTCTACGAGGTACTTGTGGAGCGCCTCAAAATCGGGGGTGTTGCCTTCCATGGTTATCCCCTTTCCGGAAGGTAGTCAACGGGCTGATATCACTCGGTTGCGTTGGGTTCGGTGGAAGAGTTCGCTTCTTGTGCCCTCTGCTTCCCGAGGGCGCCGGCGGCGGCCCCACTCACCAATTTTCTTGCGGGGCACCTCGTATATTCCAGCCTAACCCAACTGCCGAAAACAGGCACTGTCCACGGTCATTCTGGGGAGGGTGCCGCCCGGCATGACAAACCTCTGGATACTGGTTTCCGACGGATGGTAGTCTGATGGTGCATCAAAAACCTGAAGGCGGCACTAGTGACCCCGAGTTGCTAGGTTGGATGGATGGGCCCTCCTGGGTTGCAGGTGGTGAAATATATAGAAGCCACCACGCTGTCAGACAGGGATTTTGCATCAGAAAGGCGCGCCCACGGGGTGCGCCTTTTTCTTGTTTCGCGCTCTCTCTTCATGAGAGAACGACCGTTCGCTCAGCGCCCTGACGTTAGGCATGCTAGGGTATTTTTGACGCCTACGCTAGAGCGCCCCAAACTGTGCGCTCTGCTGTCTCCACTCACTCTCAACCAGTAAACACCGCCCCCAGCGCCGAGGGGCTGGCTCAGTCTATAACCCACCGCCGGGAAGACACGATTGGAGACTCGTGAAAACATACAACACCTCGTCAGGTCCAGCCATTCCCCGCGCGCTCATCGGGTTCTTCTACATCATTGGCCTGCTACTGCTCGGGCTCACCCTCCTGTGGGTGCCGCGCGGTGGAGCTTCCCCACTCGAAAACCTGAGCTCCCCCGACCAGGCAGCAGCCGAACCCGGCACCTGCGGTGCTGGCGCATCCGCAGACAAGACCGTTCTAAAGACCGCCCCGAAAGACACCCAGTGGGTGACCGCCGAATCAGGATGGACCGGACCCGTCTCGCAGACCGCCGGCCCCGTCGTGGAGTCCCCTATTCGCAGCTGTTTTGAGCACTCAGCACAGGGTGCCCTGTACGCAGCCGCGTGGGCAATCATCCACGTCAATGACAGCCCGGAGGCGTACATGCCGACCGTCATCGGCCCCGGCGCTGAGCAAATCACCAAGGAACGTCTGCAGGACACAAAGACCCGCACCGTGGTTCGTATCATGGGGTACCGCTACATGTCGTACACCCCGGAACGCGCAGTCATCCGCGTTCTCTTTCAGACCCCGTCAGGTACCTACCGTTACTTTGAGACGACCCTGGAATGGCACAACGGCGACTGGGCTCTGTGGGTTCCCGCCGAGCAGCCGCAGGTGACCGACGAATTCGCCAAGGACAAGTACGTCACCTGGAAAGCCGCCTAGTCAGAGCTGAAACCGCCGCACCGGCTGAATAAAACACCGACTCACACTACGAAAAGGGCACACCAATGTCGCAGACCCCCATGTCGTCCAGTAGTCCCACCCCCATCCCGGCACCATCCACTCATTCACCGATTCCGCAGGAGCAGATGCAGCAGCGTCAGGACCTGCTGGAGCACCTCCGCCAGGTTAAGCAGCTGGTGGATCGTGCAGCACCCTGGGCGGCTTCTTTGCAGAGCGCTCAGGAAGCGTACGTTGAAGCTGTGCCTAACCCGCCGCGCATTAAGCTCACTAAGCTCTTTGTAGCTTTCGTGAAGGTCCTCGCCTGGACGTACCTTATTAGTGCCCTCGTCATGATGGTGACGTACCTGCGGTATCTTGTCGCGAATCCGCAGATTCACTCCAGTGATATTCCGTGGCACACCATCCACCTTCCGGCGCTGGTTTCTGCCGCTGCTATCGCGGTTGCCTGGTGGCTGTGGAAGTATTTCGGCATCTACCCGCTGGCAATGATGAGTGTGGAGCGGGAGAACCTGAAACGCCAGGCGCACAACGAGTCTGTGTGGCGCGAGTATGAGGACCCGGCACGTGCGGAGCTATCGAAGGTGCATAAGGAGTACATGGAGCGTTTCTCCCACTGGTACCCGGAAGACTACCTGTACCCGTACGCCTCGGACAGCCTGTACAAGTATGTGCGGCAGGGTCGGTCCTTCACCCTGCAGGATGCGCTGAACCTGTTCGAGAGGGAGAGGCACGAGCTGTGGGTTCGCCTCAGCATGGAGCAGCAGGCTGAGGAGCAGCGAATCCATAACGCTATTGTGGAGGATCTGATGGAGAAGCAGCTCTATGAGCAGCGTAAGGCGAACGTTCTGCTTGCCGGTATTCTGGCAGCGACTACAGCTACCGCGGTGGCTGCCTCGACTCCTCGTTATCACTATCACTACCACTACTAGGAGTTACGGGAAGCAACAGTTTTTAGGGGAGGGGACACACTCTGGTGCGTCCCCTCCCCTGTTTCTACGTTTACGGGTTGATCCTCTAGCTATCGGGATTCTTGCCGACTCACAGCGTCTAGAAGCGAGAACTGCACCGGACTGGACGGCGAGAAAAATAGTGTAAAAAATCGCCGATTTTTTCACTATCCCCCCTGATTTTCAGGAAATAATGAAAAAATCGGCGATTTTTTTCATAATCCAGGTCACATATAAGTATTTCGGGTGCAGAACCAACTTCCACCCAGACCCTAGACCCCGCCTCCGTCAGAAGAAGTCAATGTCAGGGAGGCCCGCAAAAATATCGGCAAAGAACTCGTACGTACCCCGAACGAAGCGTTCGCCGCCGTCCTCCACCTCGCTATCAGCCCGCGAATACGTGAAAAGGCCACCAATAACCTTCACACCAAAGAAATACAGCCCAACAGCCCCAAGGGCCAGAGCAACGAAAGGCATCACCAGCATGACCACAAAGTGAAGAATCACGTTATCAATCGAGCCGCCAAGCAACACCAGGCCAACAATGACGACCCCCATCACCACCAGGCACACGGGCACGCTCACGACGTACATGCCCCAGGCGATAATACGCAGAACAGTCTTCCAGAAGCCGCGGCGCGGCTTCTCCCGCAGACCATCCGCGGGATGCGGAAGATACGTATGCTGAAGGGCGGGCTGGTTGCTCATAGGTGGTTGTCTCCTGACGTACTCGGTGTATACATCAACTCCCCTGAGAATACGTCACCCACCTGGGCGATTCCTCAAAACGGGTGCGAGCAAGCAAACCACGCCCACTAAAGCACCTCGGGGTGGACCGCCACCTCCACGGCGGCAGGCAGCACCCGCGCACTAATGCGGTACGCCGACGGCGCCGGGTCACCATCCACCTCAACCGGCTGCGCACCATCCGGGAACTCCAACACCACCTCAGACCCCACCAGGTGGCGGATCACCGGCAGCTCAATGCGCGGCGAACCCAGAATCGTACGGCGCATCACCTTCGCCATCAGCAGGCCCCACTCCACCAGGTCACGCGGGGATGCCACAATCACCTCAAGCTTGCCGTCGTGCACATCCGTCATATCCGCCAGGCGAATACCACCCTGCAGGCGGCCGCAATTCGCAACCAGCACCGAACGCATGGGCAAAGTACGGAACGGCGCACCATCCACGCTAATACGCACCGGGTGCGACCTGCCCAGCATATGCTTCATGCCGGACTGCACGTATGCAACCCAGCCGAACTTCGCTTTAATCTCCTCGTTCGTGTCGTTCATGACGAGCGCGTCGAAGCCGGCACCACTCATCACAAAGAACGTGTGTTCTGTTTCTTCGCCGGTGGTGCCCGTCGTCGTCATCTCAATCGCGTCAACGCTCTGACCTGCACCGTTGAGCGCAATATCAATGCACGCCGCCACGTCACTCACCGGGATATACAGGTTACGCGCCAGCAGGTTACCGGTACCCATCGGCAGAATACCCAGGCGCGGCTTACGCCCCTCATGATGCGCCAGCGCCGCCGCCACAGCACGCACCGTACCGTCACCACCGGCAGCAATCAGCAGGTCAACACCCTCAGCGATCAGCTCGCGGGCAGCCTCAGAGCCGGGCTCGTCCACGCGGGTGGTGCGCACCAGCGCCTGCGGGTGGCCGTTCGCCGCGAGGGTACGTTCCAGAATCTCGATAGCCACCGCAACGCCGGGCTTACTCGGGTTGTACACCACGCCCACGCGCTGCGCCTGCCCGGTGGGCAGGGTCGGCAGAACGCCGAAGGGCGCGCCCAGTTCGATAGCGCGTCGACGTGCGTTCTTACGGGCGCGAGTGACGGAGGCGGTCAGAGCCGCCGCCGCAGAAACACCAAGGAGTTTACGGAGTAAAGGCATAATTTTAGACTACCCGCCCACACAAAGACCCGCTCACCGTTTACGCGGTGAGCGGGTCTTTGGCCGGGTTTGAGATTACTCAGCGGCTACTGCGGGGATAACCTCAGCACCACCCATGTAGAGATGAGGGAGCCGGGTGCGAGCGCGCGAGCGCTCAAGAGGCTTCCGAATCAGGCGAGGTAACGAGCCTGGAGCTTCAGGAATACGTACGGAGCCGTCTGCCTGCTGGTGGGACGGAGGTGGGGGATTCCGAGCGCGCGAGGCACCAAATCCCCCGCCGGAGTGGAGACTCACTCCAGCAGGCATCCCTTACTCAGCGGCTACTGCCGGGATAACCTCGGCACCACCCATGTACGGGCGGAGCGCTTCAGGAATACGTACGGAGCCGTCTGCCTGCTGGTGAGTCTCCAGGATGGCAACCACCCAGCGAGTCGTCGCCAGGGTACCGTTCAGGGTTGCCACGGAGCGGGTGCGGCCCTTACGCACGTTGCCTGCCTCGTCCACGGTGTCCGGGGTGCGCTCGCGGATGTTCAGGCGGCGCGCCTGGTAGGTGGTGCAGTTCGAGGTGGAGGTCAGCTCACGGTAGGTGCCCTGGGTGGGGACCCACGCCTCGCAGTCGAACTTGCGGGCGGCGGAGGTGCCCAGGTCGCCTGCGGCGGTGTCAATCACGCGGTATGCGAGGCCGCAGCGCTGCAGCATTTCCTCTTCGAGGGACAGTAGCTTCTCGTGCATTTCTTCTGCCTGCTCGACGGGGCAGTACACGAACATTTCAGCCTTGTTGAACTGGTGCACACGAATGATGCCGCGGGTGTCCTTACCTGCGGAGCCTGCCTCGCGGCGGTAGCAGGAGGACCAGCCCAGGTACTTCTTGGGGCCCTTCTCGAAGTCGAGAATTTCGTCGGTGTGGTAGCCGGCGAGCGCCACCTCGGAGGTACCGACCAGGTACAGGTCGTCGCGTTCGAGGCGGTAGATTTCGTCGTCGTGCTTGACGTTGAAGCCGGTGCCGTTCATGATTTCGGGGCGTACCAGGGTGGGGGTGGTCATCATGGTGAAGCCGTGCTCGGTTGCGAGGTCGAGCGCCATCCACATGAGTGCCTGCTCCAGGCGGGCCACCTGGCCCTTGAGGAAGTAGAAGCGTGCGCCGGAGACCTTCGCGCCGCGTGCCATATCGATGCCGTCGACGAGTTCGCCGATTTCGAGGTGGTCGCGCGGTTCGAAGCCGTCAGCGGTGAAGTCGCGGGGGGTGCCGACCTTCTTGACGACTACGTAGTCGTCTTCGCCACCGGTGGGCACGCCGTCGATGATGAGGTTTTCGATGCTGCTGACCAGTTCCTCATATTCGGCGGTTTTCGCTTCGGAGGCTGCCTTTGCTTCGTTGACGCGGGTTGCCAGTTCCTTCGCCTGTGCGACGAGGGCGGGCTTTTCTTCCTTGGGTGCCTTTGCGACGGTCTTGCCGAAGGCGTTCTGTTCGGCGCGCAGGGTCTCGTATTCGCCGATGAGTGCGCGGCGTGCGATGTCGGCTTCGAGGATGCGGTCGACGTGGGTTTCGTCCTTGCCGCGTGCTCGCTGGGAGGCGCGGAAGACGTCGGGGTTTTCGCGGAGGAGGTTAATATCAATCACTGTTTTATCCTACCTAATCTTGCGGTGGGGTGTGGGCGGGGTTTGCGCTGGTGGGCGGCGGTAGCGGTGGGTTATCTAGCGGCGGCCGGTTAGTGGTGCAACTAGTGGCGCTGCAGGTGTGCGGGGCGGCCGTTTGGGAAGAGCGACTCCAACCATTCGTGCGCGGAGTCGAAGGAAGCGTCGGAGTGGATGCTGTCGACTTCGGTGTTTTCGTGGTCGGCGCGCGGGTAGGAGCCGAGGAATTTCAGCGTCGGGGAGACGCGGTGCAGGCCGCGCAGGGCGTCACGCATGCGCGCCTCGTAGATGTGGCCGTCGGCGTCGATGCTGAACGAGTAGGAGCCCATGCCTTCGCCGGTGGGGCGCGATTCGATGCGGGAGAGGTTCACGCCGCGCACGGAGAACTGTTCGAGCAGTTCGAGCAGGGCGCCGGCACGGTTGGTGGGCAGCGGCACGGTCAGGGTGGTCTTGTCGGAGCCGGTCGGTTCGGGGATGTCGGCGGTGCGGGAGAGCAGCACGAAGCGGGTCACGGCGTTCTTGTTGTCGCCAATATTGTCCTGCAGCACGTGCAGTTCCGGGTGGTAGGCGAGCAGCGCCGGGGAGCAGATCGCGGCGTCGTAGGTGCAGCCCTCTTCGAGCAGGCCGACAGCCGCCGCGGCGGTGGAGGAGCCGGGCAGGTAGGCGGCGGTGGGCACGTTATCCTGCGCCCAGCCGCGCACCTGCGCCCAAGCATGCGAGTGGGTGGAGATGGTCTTAACGTCGTCAATGCTGATGGGCTTCGCGGCGACCAGCACGAAGCGGATTGGTACGAGCACCTCGCGGATAATGCGTACACCCTCGCTGGCTGCGATAGCGTCCAGGGTGGCGCTTACGCCGCCCTCCACGGAGTTTTCGATGGGCACCATGGCGGCGTCCACCTCGCCCGCGTTCAGGCGTGCAAGTGCGTCGGGCACGCTGGTGGCGGGGATGCGTTCGGCGTCGGATGCGCCGGGGACGCTCAGCAGGGCAGATTCAGTGAAGGTGCCGGAGGGGCCCAGGTAGGTGTATCGCATGGTCACCATGGTATCGGGTTGGGGTCGGTATCGGTGGGGTTTCGCCCGTACTGTATGCATCTCGGAATGACTTCAGTCGTGGGTTAGCGATTTAAGGGGTGGGTTAGTGACTTTTGGGGTGGTTAAGACCCACCCCCAACGTCACTAACCTATGGCTGAACCCTAACCCCCTACCTCACGAACTGACGAACCCGCGCGGTGTCCCAGTACTGGGCGGGCACGCCTCCACCCATAAGCTCACGGGCGATAGCGGCAGCCTGCACGGAACCAGCCTCCGGCAGGGGCGCGTGCGAACCGGCGATGATAACGTTGCCGCGGCGGCGACCCTTCAACATTGCCGAATCCGCCACGATACACACGTACTCGAACACTTCAAGCAGGGCGGCGGCCTCAGCACGGGCACCGGTCAGCGCCGGCCCGTCACCGCAATTGAGGATGTACAGGCCACCGGGTGCCAGCGACTCGGCGACGGTGCGGGTGAACTCGACGGTGGTGAGCGCCTCGGGGGTGGTGTCCCCGGCGAATACGTCACGAATCAGCACGTCGCGGGATGCGGGCGCGAAAGTCGCGGTGACGGCCCCCGCCTCGCCCACACGAATCTTCACGCGCGGCGCCTTGGGGATGTCAAACCAGGCTCGCACATACTCGGCGAGCTTAGCGTCCAGCTCAACGACCGTGTTGCGGCTGGTGGGGTACAGGTCAGCGAAATAGCGCGCCATGGAACACGCGCCGCCACCCAGGTGGGTGATGCGTAGCTTCGTAGCGTCCAGGTGCTCCTCCACGTGCGAGGAGACGACGGCGGCAATCCAGCGCATGTACTCAAAATCCAGCTGGCGGGGCTCACCCACAATCACGTGGGAAGACTGCACACCATTAATGAGCAGCAGCCAGCCGTCGGCGTGGTAGCCGTCAGGGACCAGCTCCGCCTCACCCGTAGAAATCGGGTACACGCCAGCGGCGGCACCCTGCACGGGGGTGTTCTCGGCCTCGCCAGCCCGGTTCTTCTGGTTCTTCTGCGCCTTCTGGGTTTTCTTCGGTGCCCTGCTCTTTTTCGCCATACCCTCTAGCCTAGCCGACAGCCTGCACGCCCCTAGCGTACTCCGCCCGTGAGGGGCCGCTCCCCCGCCGCGCGCTGGCTAGACTGGAACCCATGGGATTTGTATGTCAGGGCCGCTACGCGCTCGCACCAATTGAACCGACCGACGCCGAAAAATACGTCAACCTGCAGCTGGACTGCATGGAGCAAACCTACGACCCAATCTACTTCGACACGCTCGGAGAAAGCTTCACCGCCCGCCACCGCGCCGAACGCAACGAATACCTCGAAGACTTCCACCGCCACCTTTCCTCCCCCACCGTGCGCGGCTTCTTCGCCTATGAGGTACCCGGCTGGACCCCCGACGGCGGGCTCTCCTGCTCCATTGGCGCACACATCGACTGGGATAAGCCGGTCGGCCTGGCGCTCTCACTCTGCGAGTTCTCCGACTGGGAACTCGAACGCGCCGACTCCCTGCCCGAACTGCCCGCGGGTATCCGTAAGCTCGCGCACCTGTACACGCTCAACCACACGCACGGCACCGGGCTCGGTCAGGCACTCTACGAGTCCGTCATCTACCCGGACGAAAACTCCTACCTGTGGGTCATGGCCGAAAACGAACGGGCAATCTCCTTCTACGAGCGTCTCGGCTACCAGCGCAACAGCATCGAATTCGCGGCACGCGGCATCTGGGCGCCCGGCCACAGCGTGCGGTACGCGCGCATCCTCAACCCCTAAACGACACAGCACACCGCACCCCTGTTAGGCACCACCCCCACAACGCCTTAAGATAGAAGATGACCTATAAGCTCGACGCACCCGCGCACAGGAACACATACACCCCTGCGTAGCCGCGGGACCCAGCGCCGAACACCGCATAGAAGGAAAGTAAAACTATGACCACCGGTCTTTACCTCTCCGCTATGTCCCAGAACTCGGGCAAGTCCCTCGTCGCCCTGGGCCTAGCAGACTCCCTCATCAAGCGCGCAGACCGCGTCGGCTTCTTCCGCCCCGTCTTCGACGGCGCAACCATCGCCGACGACCCCATGGCACGCCTCATCCGTGAGCACTTCGGCCTGGCCGAAGAGCAGGTCGGCGGCGCAGTCTCCATGACCGACGCACTCGCACTCATCGCTGAGGGCGACACCGAGGAGATCTCCGCACGCGCAGTCTCCGCCTACGAGAAGGTTGCCGCACACAGCGACGTCGTAATCGTCGACGGCGTCTACCTGCCCGCCAACGCGCTCTCTGCAGAGTTTGACCTGAACGTCCAGGTTGCACGTGACCTCGGCCTGCCCGTCGTCGCCATTGTCGGTGCACACGAAGCAAGCGTTGAAGAAGCAGTCACCGCAGTTGACGTGGCACGCACCGAACTGCTCGCCTCCAAGGTGGACCTGCTGGCTGTCATCGTCGGCCGTGCAGAACCCGAGTTGCGCGAAGAAATCGAGAAGTCCGTCAAGCTCGGCGAGGCAAAGCTGCCCGTCTACGTACTGCCCGAAATCCCCGAACTGACCGCACCCACCGTCGGTGAAGTTGCCGAAGCTCTCAAGCTCGACACCGAAGACATCAAGGCAGAAGACCTCAGCCGCGACATCCACGGCGTCAAGGTCGCAGCAATGACCGTCTCCAACTTCCTGAACCAGTTCGTTGACGGCGACTTCGTCATCGTCCCCGGCGACCGTGCAGACATTGTTGCTGCAACCCTCGCATCCGCACTGGCACCGACCTTCCCCGCACCCTCCGGCGTGCTGCTCACCGGTGGCCTGGACGCACTGCCCGGCAAGAACACCGCAGTCGGCTCCCTTATCGACAACGCACCGTTCCCCGTGCTGTCCACCACCAAGGACACCTTCAAGTCTGCACGCGCAGTCTCCCGCGTCCGCGGCACCCTCGAAAGCGGCCACCAGCGCAAGCTCGCAGCAGCAATGGGTGGCTGGGACGAGCACGTCAACAAGGACGAGCTGCTGGCACGCCTCGAAATTGAGCGCCCGGCTTCCATGACCCCGCTGCGCTTCCTGCACAACCTCATCGAGACCGCACGCGCAAACCGCCGCTCTGTGGTCCTGCCTGAGGGTTACGACGTGCGTATCCTGCGTGCATCCGAAATCATTGCACGCCGCGACTTCTGCGACCTGATCCTGCTCGGTAACCCCGCCAAGATTGCAGAGATTTGCCAGGCTGAGGGTATTGAGCTGCCCAGCTCGATCCGCATCATCGACATCGAGAACAACGAGTACTCCGAGGACTTCGCAGCAACCTACGCTGAGCTGCGTGCACACAAGGGCGTCACCATTGAGGCTGCTCGCGAGCGCATGACCGACCCCTCGTACTTCGGCACCATGCTCGTCTACAAGGGCATCGCCGACGGCATGGTTTCCGGTGCTGTGAACACCACCGCGAACACCATCCGCCCCTCGCTCGAGTTCATCAAGACCCGCCCCGGCACCAAGATCGTCTCCTCCGTCTTCCTGATGCTGATGGAAGACCGCGTTCTGGTCTACGGCGACTGCGCAGTGAACCCGAACCCGAACGCAGAGCAGCTGGCCGACATTGCGAAGGCATCCGCAGAGACTGCACGCCAGTTCGGTGTGGAGCCGAAGGTTGCTATGCTGTCCTACTCGACCGGCACCTCCGGCGCTGGCGCAGACGTGGACGTTGTGCGTGAGGCAACCGAGATTGTGCGCGCTTCGAACCCCGACTTCGCGGTCGAAGGCCCGATCCAGTACGACGCTGCTTCGAACATGTCCATTGCGTCGACCAAGCTGCCCGGCAGCGAGGTCGCTGGTCAGGCTACCGTGTTCGTCTTCCCCGACCTGAACACCGGTAACAACACCTACAAGGCTGTTCAGCAGTCTTCGGGTGCTGCCGCTGTGGGCCCGGTTCTGCAGGGTCTGCGTAAGCCCGTGAACGACCTGTCGCGCGGTACCACCGTTGAGGACATCATCAACACCGTTGCGATCACCGCAATTCAGGCACAGAGCCTGTAAGCCGGTTATTGACCGTTGAATGAGGCCGCCCCGGCCGCCGTCACCCCGTGTGGGTGCGGTGGACGGGGCGGTTTTTTGTGTTGACTTTTACTTTTAATGCGCCGAGAAGCCACATGTGTTTCGAAAAGCAACATGTTAAGTGGCTTCTCGAAACACATGTGGCTTTTCAAGGAAGGGTTTTGGTGCAACTCCCCGGTTAGACCTTGCGGGTACGGCGGTCGAGGCGCACATAGTTAATCACGCCAAGAACAGCCATGCCCACGGCGGTCAGAACCGGGCCGAGGGCGGGCGGGAAGAGCCAGGTGAGCCCCGCCTCCACGGTGTAAGCGATGAGGCGGTAGGCAAGGTAGGCACACACCGCCACGAAGAGGGCGTAGGCGACGATGATGCCGACCGGGCGGGGCTCGTAGCCTTCTTTCCGGGCGCGCAGAGCGGCACCCAGGGCGTTACCCAGGTACAGGGCGAGAGCGCCGACGACGACAGCCGCGGTGAGGGCACCGTCGAGGAGCGTGCGCGGGGTCAGCGGTGCGGTGCCCACCTCGGCGAAGAGGTTGAGGATGCGCACCGCGGCGTAGGCGTAGCAGAAGATGACTGCCGCGCGGATGGTGAGGGGGAGGTTGGTCCAGAAGGTTTTCATGCGGCCCCTTTCGAGGTGGAGGGCGGGCTTCTGTCTGAGTGTTACCCCAAGGATACCCAAGAATGCCGGCGTGTGATGCGAATCAATAGCATTTAGGCTGGTGTGTTGTGGGTGCGGGGCGGGGTGTTTGGTGCGCCGAGTTTAATCGCCGAGAAGCCACATGTGTTTCGAAAAGCAACATGTTAAGTGGCTTCTCGAAACACATGTGGCTTTTCGAGGAGAAGACGGGTGGAGAATTTTTGTAATTACAGGATTCCACCACCCCTACCCCGTGAGCCGGTGACCACCCAAGCAACGGCAAACCGCCCGGGCTGCTAGGCTGCTGCTATGACCACGACTGACGAAACTCTCCCTCTGGGACTGTACGAGCACCTCAAAAGCGCATCGCTCATGGGCCGCGCTATCCCCGAAGGCGCGCAATGGCAGGAAGAAATCCTCAAAAAGGACGACTACAACATCCCCGAACTGCTCACCCAGTTCTTCGCCACCCAACTGGCCCCCGCCCTCGAAAGCCTCAAAACCCCTGCCGACCAGGTGAAACTCATCAACCGCATGATGGAGCTCCTACCGCAGGATGCCGAAGAGCAGAACGATTCGTTGCTGACCGATGACGACAGCAACGTAATTCAGATGCGCGAACTCGCCCTCACGAATACAAAGACTACGCGCCCCGATATTCCTCTGAGCGATGTTGCTCTCATGACGAATACTTCTAAAGACCTAAATCTCAATACTGAAATTCAGAAAGAATTAGAAAGCGCAGACCGCGTAGATTTGCTCTGCTCATTTCTTAAAATGTCCGGCGTTAATAGTTTGAGTGAGCAACTTAAAGCTATTAAAAATCGCGGTATTCCTTTCCGCATTATTACCACCACCTATATGGGCGCGACTGACCGCAAGGCTATCGACCGCCTCGTCAAAGAGTACGGTGCCGAGGTAAAAATCAGCTACCAGGGTGACAGCACCCGCCTTCATGCGAAGGCCTGGCTGTTCCACCGCAATACTGGCATGTCCACCGGCTATGTGGGCAGCTCAAACCTCTCCAGCGCCGCGCTCACTGACGGCTTGGAGTGGAATGTGCGTATCTCCAGCCCGATTACTCCCGGCCTGATCCGCCAGTTTGAAGGCCTGTTCGAGAGCTATTGGAAGAGCGGTGATTTTACCCTCTATACCGCCACTGACCAGGAGAAACAGGAGCTCGATACTGCCCTGGCCAAGGCGGATATTACCGGCCGCAAGAGCAAGGGTCTGGAGTACGATATCGACTCGTCCCTGCTGGATGTGCACCCGTTCCCACATCAGGCGCGCATGCTCGAAGAGATGCAGAACGCTCGTTCTAAGGGCCGCCACCGTAACCTCGCCGTGGCCGCAACCGGCACCGGCAAGACCGTGTTCTCTGCCCTGGATTACAGGCGTCTCTGCAAGCAGTCCGACAAAAAGCTGAAGCTGCTTTTCATCGCGCACCGCAAAGAAATTCTTGACCAGGCTCGTCGCGCTTTTGGTGACGTCATGCATAAAGGTAATTTCGGCGAGCTTCTGACCGGTGGTAAAAAGCCCGAATATAACGAGGCTGTTTTTGCCACCATTCAAACTTTGTCAGGTGCTGCCCTTGAGAATTATGCGCCGGACTATTTCGACGTCATCATCATGGATGAATGTCACCACATTGAAGCCGCCAGCTGGGACAAAGTCTTCAACTATTTTGAGCCCCGCGAATTTATCGGCCTGACCGCAACACCCGAGCGAGAAGACGGAGTGCACATCGCCGACAAGTACTTCGGCGGCTACGTGGCGACCTCAATCCGCCTGTGGGATGCACTCGAAGACAACCTCCTCGTACCCTTCCAGTACTTCGGTATTACCGACGGCACCGACCTGCGTCGCGTCAACGTTCGGGGTGGCCGGTACGACGAAACCGACCTGGAAAAGCGGTACACCGACCATAAGGATGCTGAACGCCGCCTGCGCATCATCGTGAAGGAGCTACGCGAGAAGGTCGACAACCCCCTGCGCATGAAGGCGCTCGGCTTCTGCGTGAGCGTCAAGCACGCCAAATACATGGCCCAAAAATTCAACGAAATAGGAATCCCGGCAGACTGCTTGGTGAGTACGGATTCCGCCGAGCGTCGTGCCAAGGTTATGGGGAATCTTGCGGATGACAACCACGAGCTGACGACCATCTTCACCGTGGACCTGTTCAACGAGGGCGTCGACATTCCGAGCGTCGACACGCTCCTGATGCTGCGCCCCACCCAGTCGCTCACCCTCTTCCTGCAACAGCTGGGCCGCGGTCTGCGCCGTGCACCGTTGAAGTCTGTTCTGACGGTCCTCGACTTTGTGGGACATCAGAACAAGAACTTCATGATTCACAGCAAGTACCGCGCTTTTGCACAGAATGGGGTACTGACTGAACGCGATATCGATACCCCTCAGCTACCGGCTGGATGCTATTTCTCGCTGGATGAAGTGACCCAGAAGCAGGTTATCCAAAAGATTCGCGAGTCCCTACGCATGAACCAGAACGCCCTCATCGACACCGCAAAGAGCTACCTGGAAGATATACGCCGAAACTCCACGGAACCCGATATTCGCCCCACCGTCATTAACTTCATCAACCGCTACGGATTGGGACTGCCGCAGATTTACGGCCGTAGCAGCAAGGTGACCCTGCCCGGTGTCGCTAAGCCCGTCGCAACGACCTGGACCAGCCTCCAAGCCGCAAGTGGACTGTACCCCGACCTGGTGGTTCCCTTCCAGGACAACGTGGCCGTCGAGACGAATAAGCGCGTCAAGGCACTCACACACGTGCACGACACGTTCCGCATTAACGCATATCTGGAGCTGCTGAACACGGACATCCTGGAAAAGGACATGACCGATGAACAGCGCCGTCACGCATGGATGCTTCTCTTCTCCATCTGGCCTTATGCCAAGTGGGACGGTTCTACCGAAAAATTCAGCCTCAACGAAGGCCTAGCGACTCTGCGCAAGAACCGCGGTATGCTACAGGAGTTGGAGAGCGTCTGGGACTTCAACGCCGCTACGGATACCACCTCCACCCTGCCACTTTTTGAGGGCGAAGGCATTCCTCTGCGCACTCACGCATACTACTCCCGTGAGGAACTATTTGCTGGTCTGGGTGGTCAAGAGGGAAGTTTTGGTGTACCGGCCGGTTTCCAGCAGGGTGTCAGGACCTTCAGCTCGTCAAGCACTACAGCACTACTGGTGACGTTGGAGAAATCCGAGAAGCACTTTTCACCGGCCACCATGTACAAGGACTATGCCATCAGCAGGTCTGAATTCGCATGGGACTCGGATAACAAGACCTCTGCTAATACTGATATAGGACAGGTCCTCCAACACCATGAAGAGCTGGGGCGCCGCATCGTTCTTTTCGTTCGCCATGTTAAGAATGACAGCCTAGGTACCAGCCCCTACATGTGCCTGGGCACCGTGAAATACATTTCTCACGAGGGCTCTAAGCCGATGCATATTCGCTGGGCGCTGGACCGTCCGATGCCGGCGTCCATGTTCCAAATCGCGAAGATTGCTTCGTAGGGAGTGAATAACCGCAGCAGGCGGCCCCGAATGCGCAGGTGTCCGGGGCCGCCTGCTTTTTAGATGAAGACACTAACCTGTCGGCTAGCTTGGCACAAAAACCCCACAAAGTTATTTGATGCATAAAGCAATGAAATATCCGAATAGTAATGATTCATCACCACAACAACCAAAAGAATGCAAACGATGGCAAACATGCGGTATGGTGGACATCGTAGTGTTCTATAGCGCATTGATGCGCCTATTAGACACACGACGGGGCTGACCCTCTTCCGGCGGTCGACTCGACCCGTGAAAACCAGCCCGACATGCACATATACACACCATCACCGACGATAGGAGCACA